>Ga0265293_10000227_pt1 | contig 139201 bp, 128 predicted proteins | sample Munlanlewell138R_FD_192505 | JGI IMG/M metagenome (GOLD analysis project Ga0265293, IMG submission 192505) | Leachate microbial communities from a municipal landfill in Southern Ontario, Canada - Leachate well 138R | ecosystem: Engineered > Solid waste > Landfill > Unclassified | place...
CTGCTCCTTGTAGGCATTCCTTCTATTTTGGCCTACAAGTATGCACCTAGCACTGTGGCCTTGCCCCTGATATTGGCCCTATCTGGACTGGTACCTTTTCTTGTGGCTAAGGGTCTCTTTAGACCTATTAAGTCCATTGAGGAATCCATAGATAGGATTGTAAACAAGGACCTATCTCTGGCAGAGGGCATAGTAACCAATGATTTCTTTGAAAATATAACTAAGAAAATAGGCCTGATGAAGGACAGTATAAAGACCGACTTTGTAGGCTACAAGGCCACAACTGATGAGCTAAATGTATTTACCAATGACTTCCTGGAGATTTCTGAAAATATGAGCTTCACTTCCAACGAGATTTCAAATGTTGTAGAGCAGGTAGCCACAGGCATAGTTAGCCAGGCAGAGGAAACCAGCGGAGCTGCGGAAAAGCTCAATGATTCTATTAACTCCCTGGAAAAGGTAGTCGCGGGTGGCAATCAGGGCAAGGAGAGGCTGGAAGCTGCTGCCATGCAAGTTAGCGACGGCTTCGATGAACTAAATACCACTTCTGGCAGCTTAAGCAATATACTGACAGAATTTTCTCAGGTAAGGGTCAAGGGGCAGCAATTGCAAAACAGGGCCAATGAGGTCAGGAATATCGTGGAGACTGTGGAAAAGATTGCAGAACAGACAAACTTACTAGCCCTAAACGCAAGTATAGAAGCTTCTAGGGCAGGAGAATACGGCAGGGGATTTGCAGTGGTTGCCATGGAGATTAGAAATCTAGCAGAGGGATCTAAAGAGGCTGTACAGACCATAAACACCAACCTGGAATCCTTTGTCGAAAATATTGACGAATTTGTACAGGACATTTCAGACCAATATAATATACTGGAAGGTGAAAATAATAAGCTAAGCTCTATTGCAGTTGAAAGTCACCGCTCTGTGGAATCCATCAATGAGGTATCTAGGCTTATTATAGGATTAACCAGGGAACTCAATGACAATGCCAGGGACATCAGCTCCATATCCGATGGAATTGCAATGCTGGCTTCCATTGCCGAGGAAAATTCGGCCTCATCGGAAGAGGTATCGGCAAATGTTCACTCTTATACCAATGAGATCAGGAAGATGACCGACGGAATACTTGAATTCCAAAGGGTCAGCAATGATTTTAGCAAGGATTTGGAGAAGTTTATAGTCTAGGCTAGAAGCTAAAAAAAATCCTGCTCAAATAAACTGCAGATAAAAATCCTACTAAATCTGCTATTAAACCAGAGGCTAAGGCATGCCTCTGTTTTTTTATGGATACGGAACCAAAATATATGGCTAGTACATAGAGGGTGGTTTCACTGGACCCCATCATGACTGCTGCTGTACGACAGGCCAGGGACTCTGGTCCGTAGTTATGGGCCAATTCGCTTATTATACTTTGTGCACCGCTGCCAGATAGGGGGCGCATGATCAGCATAGCTACCAGTTCTTCTGGTATATTAAAGAGCCTTACTAGGGGTCTGAAGGCCCCCATGAGCAGGTCCAGGGCTCCTGACTCCCTAAATACTCCTATGGCTACCAGCATGGCCACGAAGGAGGGTATTATCCTGATGGCTGTGACAAATCCTTCCTTGGCCCCCTCTGTAAAGGCTTCATAGACCTTCACCCTTTTTTGTAATCCATGTATTATTATACCTACTATCATAAGGGGAATTGCCATCTGGGATATAAGTCCTAGGATCTTGATGAACATCTGGCCTTCCCCTTTCCCCGTGGATTGATACTGTATCTTGGAAGCCTCTGTAGGGTCTTAGCTGCTATTATGGCCCCAATTGTGGACAATGTGGTAGCCATTATACTAGGCCCCACGATTTCTGTTGGATTTATGGCTCCTGCGGCTGTTAGCAATGCTATGGTAGATGCTGGTATCAGGGTCACTGATGATGTGTTGATGGCGAGAAATGTAACCATGGAATTTGTAGCCGTGTCCTTGTGTTTATTGAGTTTTTGCAATTCTTCCATGGCTTTCAATCCAAAGGGAGTGGCGGCATTGCCCAAGCCCAATATATTAGTCGATATATTCATTATCATGGCTCCCATGGCTGGGTGGTTTTCTGGCACTTCTGGAAAGAGCCGTATCATTGCGGGTTTTAATAGCCTTGATATTATCTTGATTAGACCCGACTCCTCTGCTATCTTCAATATGCCTAGCCACATTGCCATGACTCCCATGAGGCCAAAAACCAACTCTACTGCCATCTTTGCACTGTTTATGGCGGCTGCTGTGACATCCTGTAATCTTCCATTGACTGCCCCTACTAGGAATCCCAAAATTATTAGTACTGACCATATAATGTTTATCACCTTATCACCCCGTATAATATAGTATTCTATGGCCGGCCTATATATGATGGGGGGGATTTTAATTTATCTGGGATATACTTTTTGTTTCAAGACTCAACTCATTTAGGTCCAAAGGCCCTTTAGCAAGATAGCAAATTGGACATAAATAAGAGACGACATTGAGAAGCTTGACTTGAAGCATCCGTCAAGTAAAAAAATTGGGAGGGCTGCACTGTTTGAGCCTTGGCGAGTTTGCAGCTCTATTTTTTTATGGGCGGTCTTGCTTCTTCAAGCTTTGAGCTAGGCGAATCGTTTTATGGGCAATTTGGAGTATGCCTTGGGACCTAAATAAGCCCCCCCTTAATCCAAATTAAGACAAAAAAATAAGCCGGAGAAATCCGACCTATTATAGCCCAAGTAGGGCAGTAGCTATTCCAAAATATACAATCAAACTTAGGGCATCAACAATTGTAGTAATCAAAGGTCCAGCCATAATAGCAGGGTCCAGCTTCATTTTCTTGGCAATTAGGGGCAGAGTACCTCCAACCACCTTGGAAGATACAACCGTAACGACTAGGGTGATAGAAACAGTAAATGCAATTACAAGGTCAACCTTTTCCAAGAGCATGAGCCTGGCAAAATTTGTAGCTGCCAGTATAATTCCCACTATGAAACTGATTGCCAGTTCCCTCCATAGGACCCGTACCCAGTCCTTGGTAGTTATTTCCCCAGTAGCCAAGCCCCTTATAATTAGGGTAGACGATTGGCTGCCTGCATTTCCACCAGTGTCCATAAGCATAGGTATAAAAGTGCTAAGTATAACTATAGATGCCAGTACATTTTCAAACTTTCCCATAATCCTGCCAGTAAAGGTGGCAGATATCATAAGTACAAGAAGCCAGGGCAGCCTGTGTCTTGCCAGGGTAAATATACCTGTCTCCAAATAGGCCTCCTCCGACGGGGACATGGCAGCCATTATCTGGAAGTCTTCAGTTGCCTCCTGCTCCATAATATCCATGATGTCGTCAACGGTGATAATTCCCGTTAGCCTATTTTCATTGTCCACCACAGGCAGGGCCAAAAACCCATACTTTCTAAATACATTGGCTACGCTTTCCTGATCGTCGTGGGTATTTACATGTATCACGTCCCCATTCATTATATCCTCTATTATCATATCCTCCTCAGAAGTAACTAGGGTCCTGAGGGATACAAAGCCTTCCAAGGCCCTCTTCCTATCTGTAACATAACAGGTATAGACTGTTTCCTTATTCAGGCCCGTTTCCTTAATATGGCAGAGGGATTCCTTGACAGTCATGCCCTTCTTTAATTCCACATACTCTATGGTCATTATGCTGCCAGCAGAATCGGCGGGATATTTTAGAAATTGATTTATCAATTTTCTTTCCTCTTCCCTTGCCGACCTAAGTATTTTTTTGACTATGTTGGCTGGCATTTCTTCTATTAGGTCTATCATGTCGTCAAAGAAAAGCTCATTTATAATATATTCCAATTCCTTATCCGTAATAGAATTTATGATACCTAGCTGCTGCTCCTTGGAAAAATGGGCAAATACATCTACTGCCAAATCCTTGGGTAGCATCCTAAATATCAGTAGGGTCATATGTTCATCTAGTGGATCTAATATTTCCGCTACGTCAACTTCATTCATATCAGCCAGTTCTCTTTTGATTTCAGCATACTTCTTTTCATCAATTAATTCAATTAGTCTTCTTTCATCCATGTTCTCCCTCCACTAGAGAACCATCATCAGCGATGAAAACAGTTCTCCTATTATTTTTAATCTTTTTTCAATAAATATACTGGGCAAAGGCCCCGAATCCATTTTCATCACCAACCTTCCTTATTTATGCACCATTTTTATTATATCATACCAGCCTAGAAATCATAAAGTAAAAAAAGATAGGTTTCCCTATCTTTTTCATTAGCATGTGCTAGTAAATCCATCTGGAATTACTGAGAAGCCTTTTCTTAGCCAATTGTCACTGTAATCTACAGTAAATGCGTCAAACATCTCCTCTAATTCCCCTTCCATCAGGAAGGTCAAATCGTCAACTACAGTCATAGAGTCCCCTTCTTTTTGCTCATCCAGAGCTATACCAAAAGTTGGACCACCTCAACCATAGCCTGCAATATAGATTCTTAAGGACTTATCAGAATCCTTTGCCTTAAGGACTTTTTTTAATTCAACAGATGCATCGCCAGTTAAAGTAACTACCATATACATACCTCCTTGCCTTATCGAATTATTAATACCCATAGATAGCATCTTTAAACATGATATATTATTTTGCCCTACAAATCAAGTATTAGACTAAAAAATTTGGCCGAGTACCTTCCTTTTTGAACTTTCCCAAAAAGAGAGGCCTCGGCCAAATTTTTCTAATCGACACCTATTGCATATAAAGCTTGACTACATTGCTTTCCCCGGTATAAGGGCATCCACTATACCAATGACTAGGGCCCCTATTAGGGCTCCCCAAACGGATATATTGAAACCGGGTACTATAAATTTAGTGACATAAAGAATGATTGCAGCTACGAGAAATCCTGTAAATCCCTTTCCAAAAGGAGAGGCTTCTAAACCAGTAAATTTTTGGATCAAATGATCCAGGACTCCTATTACCACTGCTGCCAACAATAGACTCCAAATGCCATCAACTGTAAAACCTGGAGTAAAATATGCTGCTATGGCAATGACTATGGCTGTAACCAAAACTCTTATAAGCAGGTGGCCAATATTAAAATCATCACTTCTGTCCCTATCTCTATGCTCCCTGTTTTTCTCGTTATTATCCATTTTTTCACCTCCTGATATAGTAATTTCCAAGAACTTGTTTTTTTATTCAGGCAATTGTTAAATATTTTTTATATTTTGGGAGAATATATATTTGCACTAGAAAAGATTTAAAAGATATGCTACTATATTAGTAAGAATTAAATAGGAGGGTTGAATATGCAAGTTACCAAGGATATGTTGATTGGCGAGCTCATTAGAAAAAATCCAGAATCAGCAGAAGTCTTGCTTCGATTTGGCATGGGATGCGTAGGTTGTCCTTCAAGTCAAATGGAAAGCTTAGAAGAGGCTGCTATGGTTCACGGTCTTGATTTAAATAGATTAATGGACGCATTACATGAATTATAAAATAAAAAAGAGCCTAAGCTCTTTTTTATTTTTTGTAAGATCTATGTCCTTTATTTTGCCAATAGGGCGTCTATTCTGGCCCTATCAAATCCAACTATTTCTTCACCATCTATAACTAGTACGGGAACACCCATATGTCCCATAGCCATTAACTCTTTTCTTGCATCTTTATCGGTCTGTACATTTTTCTCTACAAAGGGTACACCCTTTTCATCTAAATAGTTTTTTGCAGCAACACAGTATGGACAGGTATTGCTAGTAAAAATTTGCACGTTTGCCATCTAACTTCCTCCTTATAATTAACAATCCCCATTATTATACCCCCACTAGGTATAATAGTCAACAGCTTTTATCTAATTTTTAATTACCCAAAAGATTGCCAAAATAATCACTATTATGGTTTTTTAAGTTTACTTATGTTTTACGTGATCTAGGCCCTGGGTTAGCAATTGGAGTACATGGTCGTCGTCAAGGGAATATATGACTAGTTTTCCCTTTTTTACGAATTTTACCAATTTCAAATCCCTAAGTATTCTCAATTGGTGGGAGATGGCAGATTGTGACATATCCAATATATAGGCTATGTTGCAGACACATAGGTTGGACTTAGATAGCACATAGATGATTTTTAATCGTGTAGGGTCCGATATGGCCTTAAAGATGTTGGACAATATACATATTCCATCTTCTTTTAATAGATTTTCCTTCAATCTCTCTAATGCTTTTTCATTGCCTTCGTGGGTCAGGCACTTAAATTTATCTACTGTTTTCCTATCCATTGTCATTCTCCTCTAAAAATTTATTTTCTGCTCTTGGCGGATTAATCTATAGGTATCATGGGGTTGGGTATTTCCAAGGATTCCCCTGTCAAGGGATCTATATATATAATCCAATATCCCTCTACATTTTCTCCTTCCATCCAGGTATTAAATCCGCTGATGCCTCCGTTGGGATGTTCTCCTCTTGTAAATGTCCCTGGTATTCCATATAGAAAATACTTTACCTTCTCTTCTTCATTGTATAAGCCAAATAAATAGTGCTGGTACTTGTTTACCAGTTGATTACATGTGGTTATTTGTTTGTCATAGTACTCCTCCTTGTTGCCCCCTAGTACGTGGGAAAAATATGGTAGAAAAGACTTGTATTCGTTTTCCATATCCAGGTCTATCAGCCACCAATTATATCCCCTTAAATTATTTTTAAAGGGCACAATATATGGGAAAAACCTGAGTATGCTAAGGACATAATTCACTGTCTGGGCTCCTTGGTCTATTCCCCCCTCCTGAACTGCATTTCCCTCATCTGAATCTACCACTTGATCCTCATAGTCTTCATCTTCAGCTATCATCTCTACAGGTGGCTTCATCTCCTCTCCTGCTTCTTCCCCGTCTGGCTCCTCTACAGGGTCCGGCAGGGCCACTTCCATTGGCAGGTCTGCATGCTCTTCCGTCCCTTCTTCTACTATTTCCAGTTCCTGTCCTTCCCCTTCATATTTTGCATCTTCCCTTCCGAGAAAATCGCTTATGTAATCCTCAATACTGCCGTCCTCTTTATCTATATACCCAGCTAGGACTATTTCATTGTCCTTGACCAGCAAAATAGCAGATATTTTATTTGCTGGAAAGCCACTGCCCTCTAGGTCTCTTTGGGTAAAAGAATACTCATCCTTTCCCTTTCCCATGTCATCTGTAAAGATTTTCCCTAGCTGCCATGTTGATTTTGCCTCGTCTTTGGAGACTAGGATTATATTGTAGAAGTCTTCTATCTCTGCATTCTCTATGCTTACAGAAAATATATTCCTAGGGCCCCTTTTTTCTACCTTGCAATGGCCCTTGACCATTCCCTTTTCTACTGTCCCATAATCCCTTTTGAGTATTACAAATTTCCTGGTATATTCCAAGCTTGAAGACATAATTTTACCCCCTTCTATACACTTTATTAAATTATATGTCTAATGGGGGTAAAGATTTACTTAATCTTAGAAAATCTTCTACTCTTAAATTTTCTGCTCTGACTTTTGGGTCGATATTTGCTGCTTCTAGGGAGCTCTTAATGATTTCCTTATCTATGTCAAAGCCATAGCTAGATAGGGAATTCAGGATGGTCTTTCTCCTTTTGGAAAAGCTCGCCCTCACTATTTTAAAAAACTGTTTCCTGTCGACATCAGGTAAATCCTTTCTTAAGTTTAACTTTATTAGGGCCGAATCTATTTTGGGCTCTGGCATAAATACTGTTTTGGGTATCTTCAGCAGGATTTCAGGCAGACTATAAAAATTGACAAATACGGATAGGGAACCGTATTCCTTGCCCCCTGCCTTGGCGGCCATTCTTTCTGCCACTTCTTTTTGTACCATGACTACTATGGTCTCCAGCCTTAGATTATCCTCTATTAACCTAGCAATAATGGGGGTTGTCACATAATAGGGCAGGTTGGCTACGACCTTTACTGGCCCTCCTCCCAGTTTTTCGTCGATTATCTTGTCCAAATCGACCTTTAATATATCCCCCTGGATTATTTCCACATTTTCATACTTGCCTAGGGTCCTTTCCAGTATGGGCAACAAGTTCCTATCTAGTTCCACTGCCAAAACCTTCTTGGCCCTCAGGGCCAATTCTTCTGTCAATGTGCCTATTCCCGGCCCGATTTCAAGTACATGGTCCTCCTTGCCGACATTAGCTGCCTCCACAATCTTCCTTACTATATTTCCATCTATGAGGAAATTTTGCCCTAGGCTCTTTGAAAACTTAAAGCCATAGCTTCTCATGATTTCTTTTATATATGTTGGAGAATAAAGCCTCCTATCTTCCATCTTCTTTTTCAATCCTCTCTAGGGCTAATTCAAATTCCTGCCTTCCTATACCAAAATTATTCAATCTGTTGAGGAGCTGCTTTGAATTGCTGTAGCCAATGCCTAGAGTCTCTCCCAGGCTCTCTCTTTTTTCCCTGGAATTGGGTCCTCCCGATAGTCCCCTATCTATTAGGTCCTTTTTTGTAAATTCCTTACTTCTGTCCACATGGCTTGGCCTAGCCTTCTCTATTGCCCTTATTATATCATCTTTTGCCGCATTTTCCACCCCTATGTCCCCTTTTCTCAGGGCCTTTCCCTGGGGTAAAAAGGCGTGCTTGCAATTCTTTAAGTGTTTTGCCAAATCTCTCCGTATTTGTTCTCCTGCATAGTCCGGGTCGGTCAGGATTATGATTCCCCTTTTTTCCCCTATCTTTTGCAGGGTTCTAATAAATTCTCTACTGTAGGCAAAGCCTCCTGTAGCGATGACCTCAGCATCTACGGCTGCCTTGACTGCAGTGATGTCGTCTTTTCCTTCTACTACTATTACTTCCCTTATCAACTTACCAACCCCTTTAGATAATCCCAAATAAGTCCTTGGTGTTTTTATTTGTAGCCTTGGCTAATTCTTCGTAGGATATATCTCTCAGGTCTGCTATGGTCCCTGCCACGTATTTTACGAAGATCGGTTCATTTCGCTTGCCCCTATAGGGCTCCGGTGTCAGGTAGGGGCTGTCAGTCTCCACTAGAAGCCTGTCTAAGGGCACTGTTTGCGCTACCTCCCTAAGAACCCTGGCATTTTTAAAGGTTACAGGGCCTGCTAGGGAAATATAAAAACCCAGCTTGACATACTCCACTGCCATTTCAGCACTACCCGAATAGCAGTGGAGTACACCCCTTAGTTTCCCATCTTCTGCAGCTTCCTTTAGTATATCAAAGGTTTCCTGCTGGGCATCCCTAGAGTGAATGACCACAGGTAAATCTACTTCTTTTGCCAGCTTGAGCTGCTCTTTGAACCATTTTCTCTGCAGGTCCCTGGGAGAGTTGTCATAGTAAAAATCCAGTCCAATCTCCCCTATGGCCACCACCTTGTCCCTCTTGGCAAATGACCTCATTATCTCCATGGTAGATTGGTCTGCCTCCTTGGCAGAGTGGGGGTGAACACCAACGGCGGCATAGATGTTGGGGTAGTTCTCTGCAAGGGAAACCGAGGCAATACTTGTTTGCAGGTCGGCCCCAATATTTATTACCAGCTCTATGCCATTTGACTCTAAACTCCTAATCAGTAGTTCCCTATCTCCATCAAATCTCTTGTCGTCTAAGTGTGCGTGACTATCTATTAACATATGCTCCTCCTATTTCACTAGGATATGCTGGCTCCTGATTCTATGTCTTCCATGGTAGTCAAGAGTGAAAGATTGCCTTCCTTGTCCTCTGCTGCCAGCAACATCCCATTGGATTCTATTCCCCTTAATTTAGCAGGCTTTAAATTGGCAACTACTATGATCTTTTTGCCTATTATATCTTCTGGAGAATAGTATTCTTTTATACCCGATACTATTTGTCTTTCTTCATCGCCTATCTTTAATTTCAACACATATAACCTATCAGCCTTAGGGTGATTTTCGCAGGATAAGACCTCTGCTACCTTGAATTTTATCTTTGCAAAATCCTCTATGCTTATTTCCTCGTCTTTGTGGTCCTGAACAACTTTTTCCTCTTCCACTTTACTTCCTCCCTTTTTTAGGCTTCTACTGTCGATTAGCTTTTGATTGGCCTCGTCTAACAGTTTAAGTTCTTTCTCAATTTCCAGTCTAGGAAATATTATATTTCCCCTACTTACCCTTGTGGCTTCTTCTATTTTTCCCCAGCTCTTTGCATGGTCCCATAGGGCCTCATTTGACAGGCCAAGCTGCCTTCTCATCTCGGCTGAGGTCTTTTCCATGAAGGGCTTGATGAGTATGGATATAATCCTAAGGCTTTCTGACAGATTGTATAGGACTGTATCCAGCCTATCCTGCCTGCCTTCACGTGCCAGTATCCATGGGGCTGTCTCGTCTATATATTTATTGGTCCTTCTAATAAACTTCCATATTTCCTCAAGGGCTGATGAGAAGTTTAATTTGTCCATATAGTCCTCTACCTTGTCAGCTACTCCTACCCCCATTTCCTTTAGGGAACTATCAAGTTCTTCCTCTTCCCCTGCCTGGGGGATTATGGACTCATTATATTTTTCAACCATGCTTATGGTCCTGCTGACAAGATTGCCTAGGTCATTGGCCAGATCCGAATTCAATCTCTGTAGGAACTTTTCCCTGTGGAAGGAGCCATCCTGTCCAAAGGAGAACTCCCTTAAAAGAAAGTATTTAAAGGCATCTATGCCATAGAGTTCAATAATGGGCTCAGGATATATGACATTGCCCTTTGACTTGGACATCTTGTCGTCCTCAAACAGTATCCAGCCGTGACCAAATACCTTCTTAGGTGGCTCTAAGTCCATGGCCATCAAAAGGGCCGGCCAAATTATGGTGTGGAACCTGACTATTTCCTTACCTACCAGATGAATGTCCGCAGGCCAAAATTCCTTGAAATTCTTGTCATCCTGACTGCCGTAGCCTAGGGCTGTAATATAGCAGGATAGGGCATCTATCCATACATAGACCACATGCCCTGGATCAAAGGGTACCTCTATTCCCCAGTCAAAGCTGCTTCTGGATACACACAGGTCTTCCAGTCCATCCTTGAGAAAGTTATTTATCATTTCATTTTTCCTAGATAGTGGCTGAATGAAGTCTGGGTTTTTCTCGTAATAGTCTAGGAGCTTATCCCTGTATTCTGACAGCTTGAAGAAGTAGGCTTCTTCCTTTGCCAAATGTACCTCCCTGCCACAGTCTGGGCACTTTCCATCTAGCAGTTGGGATTCCGACCAAAAAGCCTCACAGGGTGTGCAGTAATGACCCTCATACTTGGACTTATATATTTCCCCTTTTTCATACAATTTTGTAAATATGTCCTGGATTACTTTGACGTGATAGTCATCTGTGGTCCTTATGAAGGTATCGTAGTCGATTTCCAAGAGCTTCCATAGTTTTTTAATATCTGCCACTATCTTATCTACATAGGCCTTGGGGCTAAGTCCGTTTTCCTTGGCCTTTTCCTGGATTTTTTGGCCGTGTTCGTCGGAACCAGTTACAAAGTAGACGTCGTAACCCTGGGTTTTTTTAAACTTCTTTATCACATCTGCAGCTACTGTCGTATAGGTATGGCCTATGTGCAGATTGTCAGATGGATAATATATTGGCGTAGTTAAATAAAACTTCTTCATCCTTCTCCTCCTTGTCTAATTTACATAAGATAAGCCCCCATCTCCATAGAGACGAAGGCTTTAGCTCGCGGTACCACTCTAATTTATCCAAATCTCGCAATTTGAATCTCAATAGGTTAAAAACCTTGTAGTGTAACGGCTACACCCGTCATGGCCTAAAATATTCGGCCACAAGACTCCAGGGCCATGTTCAGCATGTTCTCGACCGCTGATTTCCACCAGCTCAGCTCTCTATAGGCCAATCCCACACCTACTCTTCCCTTCAATGCCTGTCACCTGATAATATCTTTTCTTATTTAATATAAAATTATACCTTAAGAGCCCTATTTAGTCAAGATTTTCATATCTTTCTATAGCCTAGGCTATATTTTAAATCTTGAAATTAGCTTGTTTAGTTCCTCTGATAATTTAGACAGCTCCTGACTTGCCCTGGCAACCTCTTGGATTGATGCGGCCTGTTCCTCTGACGTAGCAGATACTTCCTCTGCGGCGGCTGCATTTTCCTCCCCTATGGCAGATAGGTTCTGTATCATATCTACAAGGCTATCCTTATTATCTCCGGTACTTTGCCCTAGGAGCCTTAGTTGGTCGCTTCCAGCTATTATTGTCTTAATGGCCTGGGCAATGCCATTGAACTTTTCCTCTGTATCATAGCTACTGGCATTTTGATTTTCTATGGCATCTACCAGTATTTTTGTACTCTCAACGGTTTCTCCCGACTTTTCAAGCAATTCCCTTATTATATTGTCGATTTCATTTGTAAAACTACTAGATTCCTCAGCCAGCTTGCGAATCTCCTCGGCTACAACAGAAAAACCCCTGCCTGCCTCCCCAGCCCTAGCCGCTTCTATGGCAGCATTCAGTGCTAGTAGGCTGGTTTGTTCAGCTATACTATTTATCATTTTGCTGGACTTGGCTATTTCCTTAACGCTTTCGTCTGTGGAAACTATCCCCTGCTCGATTGTTTCAACAGCTTGACTGCTGCTGGCTGCATTTTGGATTAGATCATCTACTGACTTGTTCCCTTGTTCAGCTAAGGAATTCACTTCCTCAGAAAAGCTCCTTAACTTTTCAATATGCCTGATGGTTTCTTCTATTATCTTGTCAATCTGGCTAGTCATCACAGAGCCTCTTTCTATTTCGCCAGCTTGTTCACTTGTACTCCTAGCTACTTCATCAAGAGTTTTCGCCACTTCTTCTGAGCCCATGGCTACTTCTCCCGCTGCATTAGATAGACTAATTGATGACTGGTTTAGGTCGCCAGATACCGACATTATATTTTCCAATATGTCCTTCAAATTAGCACTTAAAATCCTAAAGTCCCTAGCCAGATCTCCTAGCTCATCTTTTCTACTTAAGTGCTTTTCTTCTATTTCAATATTTATGTCCAGATCTGCTAATTTCCTTGTCATGGCCGATGCAAAAATAATTGGACTGGTGGCATATTTTGATATCCACCATATAATCGCTGCCAGAATTATGGTTCCAACCAGTACAACTACTAGTACCATTTTCATGGCCTGATTTGCCTCTTTATACATTTCATTTTCCATGACTACGGTACCCAGGGCCCAGGGTGTGTCCGTTTCTCCGATGAAGATTGGCACTGTCGCCTTAAAGGCATCTTGCTTCTCTACAATTGAATATGAAAAGCCACTATAGGCCAGGCCCTCTTCTATGGATTCCCTGTTCTTTCTAATTTCTTCCTCTGTTCCCTGCTGCAGTTCTCCAGCTATATCTCCCACTCGGCTTATTTCCTTGTGGGCCACCACTAGCCCCTTGTTGGAAAAAATCCTTCCAAAGCCAGTGTCGTATAGGTGGATTTGGGAAATAATCTTCTGTATCTCATCTGTGACTATATCTATTCCCACTACTCCTACAGCCTTGTTCCCATCTATTACTGGAACCCCTAGTCGAATTAGGAGCAGCCTACTCTCTTGGTCAATTATTTCCGGTTCCATTATGACCTGTTTTCCTTCCCTTATGGGAATCAAGTAATAGTCCCCTCTGCCTTCCTCATTGTAGCCCTCTAGGATTTCAAACCCTATCTGTTCCCCACTGCGGTACAAGTAGGGGAGAAATCTTCCACTGGCATCGTGGTATTGGGTATTTTTATAGCTAGTGTCGTCGCCGTCAAAGGCATTTTCTTCCCAAGCCGTCCAAATTCCATGATACTCAGGATGCTGGTCCAAGTAGTGTTTAATTAGGTCTATGACCTCCATCCGATCCGCTTCTCCGCCCTCTCTTATGCTTTCAAGAGTATTTCCTATGTTTTTTGCTGTAAAGATGGCATTGTTGAAAATTTCTGCAACCTTATAAGAGTTTTCCCTGGCAATTGATTCAGTAAGTTCAATCGCCTGTTTCTTTGCCAAGGCCCTTGATTCCATCAATATAACTCCTGAAGTAGCCATAAATACAAGAATAATTAAGAGCAGGGTACTTATCAATATCTTGACCTGAAGTTTTATACTAATCACCCCTTTTGAAATGGTTTCACTTTTGTATCTTATTGCTACAGTATATAGCATTAGGGGCTTCTTGTAAACGGCCTTTTTTTGTTTTTTAACTCAAATTTTTAGGTCCGGATATGGATTCCGTGGGACCTGCATGGAACCCGTCCTAGGCTAGACTTGCCACCATGACGGCCCTAATGGTGTAGACCCTGTTCTCAGCCTGATCGAATACTATGGAGTATTTGCTTTCAAATACTTCCTCACTTACTTCCATGTAGTCCAGGCCATATTTTTCATATACTTCCCTGCCTATGTCTGTTTCCCTATTGTGGAAGGCGGGCAGGCAGTGCATGAACATGACATCCTCCTTGGCCTTTTTAATCATTTCCATATCTACAGTATAGTCTTCTAGAAGGTTAATTCTCTCCTCAAATTTATCTTCCTCTCCCATGGACACCCATACATCTGTATAGATGAAGTCTACGTCTTTTACTCCCTGGTCTATGCTGTCAGTGACCACTATGCTGCCTCCACTTTCCCCAGCTATTTCCCTTGCCAGTTTGACTATTCTTTCCTCTGGAAAAAGTTCCTTGGGGGCCACTATTCTGACCTCCATTCCCATCTTGGCTCCACCCACCAGTAGGGAGTTTGCCATATTGTTTCTTCCATCTCCAAGAAATGCCAGTTTTATCCCCTTGAGATAGCCCTTTTTCTCCTTGATGGTGAGGAGATCTGCCAGGACCTGAGTTGGGTGGTAGTCATCTGTCAGGGCATTCCAAACTGGAACACCCGCATATTCTCCTAGCTCCTCTATGGCTTCCTGGCTAAATCCCCTATAGGCGATGCCGTCGAACATTCTTCCCAGTATCCTGGCAGTATCCTTTACGGATTCCTTTTTCCCCAATTGTATCTCTTCCTTGCCCAAAAACTCTGAGTGGGCACCCTCGTCCATGGCCGATACTATAAAGGCATTTCTAGTTCTGGTTGAGGTCTTTTCAAATATAAGGGCTATATTCTTGCCCTTGAGGGACTTGTGCTTCTCCCCCATGGTTTTTTTCTTCTTTAACTCTGCCGACAGTTCCAGTAGATAATTTATTTCATCTGGGCTGAAGTCAGCTAGTTTTAAAAAGTTTTTTCCTCTCAAATTCATAATCATATTATCTCCTCCATTATTTTTTCATATAAAAAGGCCCCTCATCTCATCCTAAGAGACGAAGGGCTCGCGGTACCACTCTTATTGAAATAGCTAGCTATTTCCACTCAATTACATAACGGCTTCTAACCGAAAATCTTCATGGGCCCTCTTCAATATAGCTTTGTTTGTTAGACTTTCACTCTGCTCTAACTCGCTTTTAACTCCCCTATATCTACTCTTCCAATCATTAGATCCTATTCAAATTTGTCTAGTATATCTTCAAGCCTAGGGTCTCCTATTTCTTGAAGATAGTATTCTACCCTTACTATGGGCTTATCTGTATTTATTACCCTCCTAATATCTATGGGTGTACCGGAAATAATCAGGTCACAGTCTATTTTATTTATGGTTTCCTCCAATTCCTTCACTTGTTGGTCTCCATAGCCCATGGCTGGCAAGATATCCGATAGGTGGCTGTACTTTTCATAGGTTTCCTTGATACTGCCCACTGCAAAGGGCCTAGGGTCTATTAGCTCTCCTGCCCCATATTTCTTGGCGGCTACTGTGCCTGCTCCGTATTTCATGCCTCCGTGGGTTAGGGTTGGTCCATCTTCTATTACTAGGACCCTCTTGTTTCTAATGTCCTCTCCATTTTCTACGGCTATGGGGGAGGCTGCTTCTATTACAAGGGCATTGGGATTTGCCTTTTCAATGCTCTCCCTTACCAGGTCTACATCTTGCCTGTTGGCTGAATCTATCTTGTTGATTATGATTACATCTGCCATCTTGAGGTTGGTCTCTCCAGGATGGAATTTCAGTTCATGACCTGGCCTCAGTGGATCCACCAATACTATATTTAAGTCGGAATGGTAGAATGGAAAATCGTTGTTTCCGCCGTCCCATATGATTACATCTGCCTCTTTTTCCGCTTCCCTCAATATGGTCTCGTAGTCCACGCCTGAGTAGACTATGATGCCATTGTCTATATGGGGTTCGTATTCTTCCCTTTCCTCTATGGTGCACTTGTGCCTATCTAAATCCTCGTATGTGGCAAATCTTTGGGATATTTGTTCTTTTAAATCGCCATAGGGCATGGGGTGCCTGATGGCCACTACAGTCTTGCCCATATCCTTGAGAATCTTACATACCTTCCTAGTGGTTTGGCTTTTACCCACTCCCGTCCTCACTGCACAGACGGATATGACGGGCTTGCTAGATCTTATACTGGTATTTTCCGTCCCCATGAACCTAAAGTCAGCTCCAGCACTAAGTACTGTAGAGGCCTTGTGCATTACTTCCTCGTGCTCTAGGTCGCTATAGGCGAAAATTACCTGTTGAACCTTCTGCAATTTTATTAAATTCACCAGATCTTCCTCTGGATAAATTGAAATACCATCTGGGTACAGGTCCCCTGCCAACTCCCTGGGGTATTTTCTACCGTGGATATTGGGAATTTGGCTTGCTGTAAAACCTACTACATTGTAGCTCTCATTGCCTCTAAAATAAGTATTAAATACGTGAAAATCCCTTCCTGCTGCACCCATTATGATTACATTTACTTTTTCCATATGGTCATCCCTTTCAACTTGTTAAAAAAATGTAGCGATTAGATCTTTATTGCGTCCAGACATGGCTACTGCCATATATATCTTGACGACTCGATCGCAAATCATAGCTTAATAATAAATATAGTTAGTTTATACTAATACTGCGTTAATGTCAAGAAGTATTGAGGAAAAATTTGAATTAATTTCTTGAATAATCTTCCAATACTTACATATAATATGATTTATAGGCCACTTGCAGGCCTTTTTGTGAATATTCTGGAAGTTATAGCAAAAATTTGACAAATCATTTTTATCTGATACAATACAAGAATAGAAAAATATAGGAGGTATTTTATGGAAGAGCATCCGTTAAAAAAGACTTGGAAGTTTCGAGTCTTGGTAGCCCTAGTTGCTGCTGTAGTCGTGTCTTTGGGGGCTTATATACTCCAAGATAGCAAGATGGAGGTTACCATTAATTTGGATAATGAGGTAAAGGTTCTTGCCTCAAAAGCCGACACCGTAGAAGATTTTCTTGAGGAAAATAATATTGTACTTGAGAAGGGGACATATATTGATGTAGCCCTAGGCGCTGAAATAGAAAACAAGATGACCATAAGGGTCATTAGACCAAAACCATATACTATTGAAGCAGATAAGGTTGAAATAGATGTAAAATCTATTCACTACTCCGTAGGAGAAATTCTAGCAGAAAACAATATTGTCTTGGGGGACAAGGATTTTACTTCCCCAAGGATGGAAGACCATATTTCCCCCGGGGGGAAAATTAGCCTATTTAGGGTGGAAGAAGTAATAGAAGCCTATGACCAACCAATCCCCTTTGAAAATATTGTAAATAAAAATCACAGTATGGATATAGGGACTAGCAAAACCATACAAGATGGAGAAGATGGATTAAAGACCATATATGTCAGGAAAGAATTTGTAGATGGCAGGCTTTTGTCCGCAGAAACAATCGGGGAAGAAGTAGCTTTAGAACCGGTTTCCAAGATTGTCGAAAAGGGCACCAAGGATATAATTGTCACATCAAGGGGCGATACCAGATATAGGAAGGCCCTTACCATGTCGGCAACTGCCTACGATTTATCCTACGAAAGCTGTCGAAAGAATCCGGGAGACCCCGGTTATGGCATTACAGCTTCTGGTACAAAGGCCAGACCTGGAGTAGTAGCTGTAGACCCTAGGGTCATACCCCTAGGTACCAAGCTCTATATCCAAAGTTTAGATGGCTCAAAGGACTACGGCTTTGCCATAGCAGAGGATACAGGCGGTGCAATCAAGGGCAACAAGGTTGACCTCTTTTATGAAGATTCCAATATAGTAAATAGGTTTGGAAGGCGAAAAGTTAAGGTATATGTATTAAATGATTAGGTTCTCCACGGAGAACCTAATCATTTTTTTATAGTATGTCTTCATATCCTAGTAGCTCTTCGACAAATACCTTTGTCAGATAGGGGTCGAATTGGCTACCTGCATGGTCGATAAATTCCCTAATTATCTCCTCATGGGTCAGGGCCTTTCTATAGGGCCTGTCTGCCGCCATGGCATCGTAGGCGTCTGCAATGGTAATTATTCTGGAAATGAAGGGTATTTCCTCTCCCTTGAGCCCCTTGGGATATCCAAAACCGTCGTATCTCTCGTGGTGATAGAGGATATATTCTGCAATCTGTCCCATTTCGTTGACTGTGCTGAGTATCCTATAGCCTATTTCAGGGTGTTTCTTCATTTCTTCCCATTCCTCTTTCGTCAGCTTGCCCGGCTTGTCCAGTATGGCCTCGCTAATGGCTATCTTGCCTATGTCATGTAATAGGCCTACGCTGCCTAATTCCCTTATCTTATCCTCTCCTAGTCCCAATGCCTTGCCCATGTCTTGGCATATGAGGGAGACCCTATTGGAGTGTTTTTCTTCTCTTTCATTCTTTTCATATAGGGCCTTTATTATGGTCTCTATTGTTTTACTCCTCATACTTGGCCCTTCTAGCAATTTGTGGGCATACATATTGTCCTCGGCCTTTTTAAAGACTAGGGCCATATCCATGTCCATTGAGTGTTTTGTACCTATGCCGAAGGATATGGACAGCTCTAGGTCGGGAAAAGCCTCATTGGAAAACTTAGTTTCTCTGCCTAGCTTTTTCAACCTATTGGTTAGGACCTCGGCCTCTGCTTCATTTGTCTTTGGCAGGATAACGACAAATTCGTCACCGCTGATTCTAGCTATTATATCGTCGGCCCTGCATCCCTTTATCATTACATTGGCGATGGTCTTGAGAAGTTCATCCCCTACTCTATGGCCAAAGGAATCGTTAATCAACTTTAGGCCATTGACATCAGACATTATAATGCTAAGGGGCAGATTTCTTTCCACATCCAGCCGACTGAGTTCTTCTTCAAAGAACCTCCTGTTGTATAGGCCCGTAAGCTGATCCCTGTAGGATAGGTTTATTAGCCTATTTTCCATTTCCTTCCTATCCGATATATTCCTTGTAATAGCAAGGACATGTCTTTCATCCAGCTTAACCATTCTGACCTCAAAGCTTTGCATGCCAGTTTCCACATCTAAGTTATATTCAAAAAATTCCATCTGGTCCCTTTCCAGGACCTTAGATATTCTGTTTAGGACTAAAAAACCAATTTCCTCTGGCAGTATATCCGTCAACTTCTTGCCCAGTAGGTCTGACTCTGGGGCTATTAAATTGCCCGCATATTCCCCCTGAATATCCACATACACGCCATCCTTGTCGTATATAAACAAGATATCAGGTATCGCGGACATGATGGCCTCGTTTTTTACTAGGACATTTCTAAGTTTTTCTTCTGAATTGAGGAGGAGGTCGTACTGCTCCCGCAATTCCTCTTCCATGGCAGACAACTGATTATATGAGGCTTCCAGCTCCTCATTTTGTGCCATTATTTCCTCTGAATCCTGTTCAGTCTGCTCAAAGTATTCCTTTGTCTTGTCTAATATTATGTTGATTGAGGACCTTATTTCAATTAGGGGATCCTTGCCCCTAATGGGCAACCTATAGCCTATGTCCTCTACTACATCTATTTTTCTAATATCCCTATCTAAATTTGCAACTGGATTTAGGAAGCTAGCTCTTTGTAGGTAAAAGAAAATTCCAAAGATAATAGCTGCTATAATCAGGGCAGTTAAAAACATCTCCCACTTATCCCACCTATTTCCCATGAAGTCTTCCATAGACATGAAGTTTCCTATAATCCAATCGGTATCTTCCAAGGGCTCATAGGATAAAAAGCCATCTACTCCGTCAAATTCTGTCTGTATTTGACCGGAACCGGCCCCCACCAGTTGGGCATATATTCCCTGACTAAGGGAATCTATATTTATCATATCCGTTTCTGACTGTAGGCTGTATTCGGGGTGGGCTATTATGTTTCCTGCACCATCTATTAGAAATGAATAGCCTAGGCCTTTTATGGTTGCTTCTTCCACCATTTTGATTATTTCCCTAGCACTGATGTCTGCACTTACTACTCCCCTGAGTCCACCATTTTGGTCGTATATGGGGCTTGAGATGGCAATGACAGGCTCCCCGTCCACGGCATCTATGTATACATCTGATACGTGTATTCCCCCTTCTTTCACTGCCTCTATATACCAGGTTCTCTCCCTTAAATCATAATCCCTTGGAGGCTGCCAACCTGAGGATATTATTAGCTTGTTGTTTACATCTCCAAAGTAGAGGGCCTTGAGGGATTGGTTATTTTGTGAAAGTTCCCTCAATAAGGTCAGCAATTCCTCATCTGAATGTCCTCCAATGGAAACCACCTGTGAAGCTGCCACAGTACATTGGCGATTTTGTTTCATTTTACTGTCAACCTGATGGTGTAAATGCTCCCTGGCTGTACTTATATTAAACTCCTTATCCCTGTTTATAATCGTGCTTAAGTAGGAGTACTGATATAGAAGTCCCAGTGCCACCACTATAATTAAAATTGTACCAAATAAGTAGAATCTTTCCTGTATGGTTTTCATTTTGTCACCCCACTGTAATAGTGAATTGATTGTCAATTTAACTTCTTATATCTATACCCAAAAATAGTGTCTTCCCTACTTAAAAGTCCTTTCTTTGCCATTTCTTTTAATCTGTCCTCCAAGCTGTCTATGGTGAAGGTAATGGAAAATTCCTTTTCTATCTCCAAGATTAAATCCAATAAGTCCGTATCGTTAATTGGGAGTTTGCTTTCTATGATTTCCATAAACACCTTATCGTCTTCCCTGTCCCTCTTCTTTAACTCGTCAAAGGGGTTTTCCGTATGGGGGCTGGCACTGATGGCAGCCCTTATCCTAGCAAATATGGTCCTTCCCATGGCAGCAGAGGAAACAAATACATCCCCCGTCCTCAGATATGGAAGTCTCCTAGTTTCCTCTAGGGTCAGGTCTGTTTCTTCCTTTATGGTCTGTATATCCGACGCCCTGACTGTCCTAAATATAAACTTGGTATTGAGCTGGGCAGTGATGGTCTCGTCCAAGAGGGTAGGTCTCTGTGTCGCCAAGATCAGGAATGAACCGTACTTTCTTCCCTCTTGGGATATTTCCTTTATGATGGACTTTGACGGTGAATCGTATCCCTTGGGGGCAAAATTGTGGGCTTCGTCGGTGACCACTATAAAAGGCGGGAAATATTCTGCACTTGTCTTCCTATACTGGGCATCCTTGTAGTCCCTTCTTTTGTGGTAGAGGTTGCTGAGCAGGTAGGTGGAAAACACCTGCAATATCCTAGTATTTCCCTGAATTACCATGAGTTTGCCCCTTTGCAGGCCCTCTTCTATCTCCCTTATATCCTTGGAGAATATCCCATCATTGTCCAGTCTCTTTAGCCTCCATACTATTCCCCTGACGGAACTATGGGGGCATGTCTTGTCATAGGATAGGTAGAGTTCCTTCCTCTCCAGCCAGGCCTTTCTCTCTTCCTCTGATGCGGCTTCCCTTATCCTAGCCTCTATCTTTTCGATATTTCCCTCTTCTTGGGCCTCCATGAGCATATTGAGCTTGTTGTAAAAGCTATAGAAGGAGTCCCTCCTCCTAAAGATTATATCCACCACATTGTTCATGGCGTCTGTAAGGTTGGAGGCGGCACCCAATAGGTTTTTGAGATCCTGTGCACTTAGGTCCTGAAACTTTACACCTACGTGAAATCCCACCTGAAGGCATTTGAACCTATCTTCAAAGTCAAAGCTAGGCTCCTTGAAGTAGGCGGCCCCCTGACTGAAATCCATCTCGAAATGGGGGTCCAGCACTATGGTGGGAATAGCTTGTTTCATCAGCTCCTCCAAGACTACCCTTAGTCCAAAGGATTTCCCCGAACCAGAGCCTCCAAATACTCCAATATGGGGGTATTGGTGCATGGATTTTACGTCCATTATGTAGGGTATTTCCCTCTGGGCCTGGAGCCCGTTTTCTTCATATGTATATAGTAGGTCCTTGTACTCATCCTCCATAGCCCTTGCCATATCGTCAGTATTTCTAATGACTCCAAGGACTAAACCCTCATCTTTCCTAGACTTTATCATCAAGTCCTTTACCTCGGAAAATTCAGGCAGCCTTATATCCGAACCGGTCAGTACAGGATATAGGGCCTCGTTTAACAACCTCACCTTGGCAATGAATATCGTTTCTTCGTCTATGTTGTAGCCTAGGCTTCTAAGGGATTCCAATACGGAACTGTCGACAAAATCCCCGGCGATATTCAGGGGAATATACCTATTGAAGGTCTTTGCCTCTACTACTTCCCCCATTAAACCATTCTGGCTGGGGTCTTCGATTATCAAAAATTCATTTATTCTAAAGTTTCTAGTCCTTGAACCTACAAATATCTCTTGCTGAGTTGTAATGCCAACAACCTTCATGCTCCTTCCTCCCTTAATTTCGCTTTACCCTTTCGGATATGAAAAATCTCTCGTATATACCCCTGTCCATATATTTCTCCATTAGGCCTTCCATTATAGTATCAGATATTTGGACCTCCTTGTCAACTAAATCCAGCCAGAGGGGGACCCCTCGACTATTTTCCGGTGTCAAGGTATAGACTAGCCTGCTCATCTCTTCTATGTGGGATTTTTGGCTATCTATTATGTCCACTCCTATGACTGTAGGGGCTTGGGAAGACCTCATAAAGACTGAAGAGTAGTCGTATTCATATTTTTTACTTACCTGATCCCTTATATAGATTATCTCCCCATAATCCAGTATCCCAAATAGGAGCTCTCTGTCGTAGGCATTAATACTTAGATTTGGATATACTTCCTTTAGCATATCCCCAATCGTAGAGGTTTTGATATCCTTTATGACCCCAACTAAGAGTATACCTTCTTCTTCACATGTTTGCCTTAGTTGCTTCCACAAATCAGCCGAATATATATTGTACCTTATGAGGGAGCCATCCATGAGAATCCCATAAGGTTTGTGCCTTTTAACGCTTTCCAGTGCTACCTTTAACTCTATATCGGACAAGAGCTTATTTCTCTTGGCTGTCTGGACTTCCTCATCCTTTTCCAGGGGGTTGGTGGACGCCTCTGTAAATAGGGGAGAGTATAGGTCTGACATAAAGATATCATCTTTTTCTATCAGGGTAGATTTGGCTAGACCCTGAAATAGCTGGACAAAATGTGGGAAGGCACCTCCCATGGTATTTGTTGAACCGTCAACTCCTACAATTCCTCCCCTAGCCTGATAGAGAGCCAGATGTTTCTTGTCTAGCTTTTTCATGGTGTCAATGGGCCCTATATGTTTTCCTATGAAATCCCGCAAAAATTCCCTATCCTTGGAGAATATTTGACTATACTTATCCAAAAGTACCTGATTTAGTTCCCTTATCTTTTCTTTTAAATCCCCATGTATCCTATAGATCAGAAACACCTCCTATCTCTAAACTAACCTTATATACCTGATTTTTAGGCAGATTATATTCCCTAGCCACCCTGCCTACTGCTTCTTTTTTTGTATATCCCTTATCTAAATAGGCCCTAAGGGCCCCCTCTATATCTATGTCATCCTCCTTGGCCTCTAGGGTATTGCCTTCTATCACTATGACGAATTCTCCCCTCAATGGTGATTCCCTGAAGGCTTCAAGGGCCTCTCCTACTGTACCCCTAAAGGTTTCCTCGTATCTCTTGGTCAGTTCCCTTGAGATGGATATTCTCCTATCAGCCAGTATATCTGCCATATCCTCTAGGAGGCCTAAAATCCTATGGGGTGCTTCATATATGATGCTTGTAGCCTTGTAGCCTTCTATTTCCCTTAGCTCTCTTTGCCTTTCCTTTTTCTTTGGGGACAAAAATCCATAAAAGGTAAATTGGTCAGTTGGCAGGCCTGAGACTAGCAGGGCCGTTATACTAGCTGTAGGACCGGGTAGGGCGATTACCTCTATTCCTTCATCTATGGCAGCCCTTATGAGCTCCTCCCCCGGGTCGGATATGCCCGGCATGCCCGCATCTGACACCAGGGCTATATTTACACCATCATTTAACTTGCCTATGAGTTCAGTTCCCTTTTCCCTTCTATTGTGCTGGTGATATGAGGTCAGGGGCTTCTTTATTTCATAGTGGTTCAGAAGTTTAATCGTATGCCTAGTGTCTTCTGCTGCAATTAAATCTACTTCCCTAAGGGCTTCCAATGTCCTCAGGGTTATATCTCCTAAGTTTCCAATGGGCGTTGGGCAAATATATAGTTTTCCTTTTTCCATATTCTCACCTACTAAAGTTTAATAAAAAAGACCCTTAAGGGTCTTTTTTTAATAAGTACTATGCTGGATTTGGGGCATCTACTGGACAAACGTCTGCACAAGCTCCACAATCAATACATGTATCAGGGTCTATAACATAGATATCTCCTTCGCTAATGGAGTCAGTTGGACACTCTGGTAAACATGCACCACATGCTATACAATCGTCGTTAATTACATATGCCATTTGTTACACCCCCTCAGTTAATATAATAACTATTTCTATCTAATTTTAACAGATTTCTTTCAATAATAAAAGCTATATTTAATATGTTTAACTATTATAATTCTTCTAAATTTTCAATATTTGCGGTTTCTCCATTTCTTCCGTCATCGGGACCTAAAATTCTCTCATAGGATGGATCTATTTCTCCTGTATCGACTATATCCCCAATATCAAAATACATTAAATCGTCGGTATTGTCCTTTAATCTCACCTTTACTTTAACTTTTTCAAGGAGGGTATAGGTCTCCACTATAATACCATTCCCCTCGGGGGTTTTTACTATGGCCCCTAAATTTGGCATTTTATCTAAGAGCTCTTCGTATACATTGTGTTCGAACTTAAGGCAGCACATTAACCTCCCACAAAGTCCCGATATCTTTGTGGGATTTAAGGATAAGCTTTGTTCCTTAGCCATCTTTATGGATACGGGCTCAAATTCCCCTAGAAACTGCCCGCAGCACAGCGGCTTACCGCAAGGGCCTATACCCCCTATCATCTTGGCTTCGTCCCTCACGCCTATCTGCCTAAGTTCTATTCTAGTCTTAAATATGACAGCTAAGTCCTTGACCAGTTCCCTAAAATCTACTCTACCGTCTGCCGTAAAGTAAAATATTACCTTATTATTGTCAAAGGTATACTCCACGTCAACTAGTTTCATGGAAAGACCATGCTCGTCTACCTTTTCCTGACAAAGGGTTATGGCCTCATTGGCCTTTCTCTTGTTCTCTCTATGGATGTCAAAGTCCTCGTCCAGGGCTACCCTGATTACTTGCTTTAAAGGTGCCACTATTTCTTCCTCTGTGACGGTCTTAGGACCCACCACTACGTGGCCAAACTCCACCCCCCTGGCCGTTTCCACCACTACAAAATCGTTAAAATACACGTCTATATCGCCAGGGTCAAAATAATATATCTTCCCCGCTTTCTTAAACCTAACTCCTACTACCTTTATCATAAATATTTCCTCCTATATACTGAGAAGCATTGTTTCTATCAATAGGTTAAAATTAACATTTCTCTTAATATTGACTTTGGTTTCGTCTATTCTGTATATTATATCATTAATCTTGTTTAAATCTATATGGTATTGGCTGGATAATACTTCTACTTTATCCACATTTACCAATAGATTCGGGTTTCCAGTCTCCTTAAAAACTAGTAAGTCCCTAAACCAATATATCATAATATCTAAGATCTCCTCAGCATTTTCTTTGTTTTCACTAAAAAAATTCAAAGAAGTAAGTGCCCTTGTCTTATCTCCTTTTATCAAGGCATCGATTATCTTTATTATCTCCTCTCTCTTTTCAAAGAGCTTTCCCGAAGTGGCATATTCTATTGATTTCCTAAGGGAACCCTTTGCAAAGGCTCCTATAAAACTTGCCTCACTTTGGTCTATGCCGTATTTTTCAACTAGCAAATTTGTAATCACAGAACCCTTTAAGGGATAAAACTTTACAATTTGGCATCTGGACAATATGGTGGGAATTATTTTATTTTTAAATGGGGTTATTAATATTATATTTATATACTCTGGCGGTTCTTCTAGAGTTTTCAACAGAGCATTTTGACTTTCCAACCTTAGGGTATGGCAGTCGTCAATAATATAGATTTTTCTCCTCCCCTCTAAGGGCCTTGTGGCCATGTCTTTGATTAGCTCCCCAACTTTCTCTATTTTAATGAGATTCTTTACAGGCCTCGTAATTTTAAAATCGGGATGATTGTCCCCATCAAATTTTCTGCAGGAGCTACATTTGTTACACGGCTCTGATTTTCCCTCTTCGCACAATAGTGTCTTGGCAAATACTAAGGCCAAGTCCCTTTTCCCTAATCCTTCTTCCCCTTCAAATAAATAACTGTGGCTGATTGTCCCCTTTTCTATGGCACTTTTAAGGGAATCAATTTGCCTTTCATGACCTAATATATCTGTAAAATCCATGTTTCCCCTCAATTATATCTTCATATACTGGTCGATGTCCATTACAAAGAGATTTGCTCCCCCTACTACTACATCCCTTTTTTCCGTTTTTATACTTTTACTTGAGCATTGCTCTTTTATTAATTCTACTACTAAATCGACCCTGTCTTCCTCTATTCCTATGAACAACGTAGTATTCCCTGATTTTAAAAATCCCCCTGTTGAAGATAGCTTTGTTATTCTGATTTTGTTGTCCATCAGTGCCCTTGCTACTTTGTTCATGTATTCGTCTTGTATAATGGCGATAATCAATTTCAAATTTAACCCTCCTAAATTTTAATATGTTTTTCTACATCTAGGACGAAAACCGTTGCCCCTCCAACTTTCACCTCTAGGGGGAATGGCATATAAGTATCTCCAGGCATGGCTACTGTAAGGAGTGATGTGGTGATTTCCCTTGTCTTGCAGTTGTCCTCTATGATTCCAATGGCTGGCTCTACTTTGTCGTCATCTACTCCCATAAGCAATGTGGTGTTGCCTGATTTTAAAAATCCCCCTGTAGATGATAGCTTTGTAACTCTATAATCTTTCTCTGTTAAATCGTCGATTAAGGAACCTGCGTCTTGGTCTTGTACTATACATATTATTAATTTCATCTAATCATTCCTTTCCAAAAATATTTGTTCTACCTTTTCAATGCTCTGTTCCAATACTTCCTCTATGGATTTGCTGGCGTCAATAATTTCAATATTCTTTGGATACAGCTTTAAAAGCTTCATATACCCTTCGTATACCTTTTTGTGGAATAGATTTCCTTCTAATTCCAGTCTATCACCCTCTAAATTCCCCGTCTTTCTCTCTAAGGTCAGCTCCGCATCTACGTGGAAAAACAGGATTAAATCCGGATATACTCCCCTAAGTCCAAAATCGTTTATGGACTTTACATTTTCAATGCCAAGTCCTCTGCCTACTCCTTGATATGCCAAGCTGGATAGGGTAAATCTATCGCAAAAAACGTGCTTACCAGATTCTATGGCAGGAAGTATCTTTTCATGGACGTGTTGTGCCCTAGCAGCTGCTAAAAGAAGGGCTTCTGTCTCCGGTCCCATATTGGTGTTGTCATTGTCCAATATAATATGACGAATTTCTTCGCCTATTTCAGTACCTCCAGGCTCCCTTGTAATTATGTAATCTATGCCCTTGTCCTTTAAAAATTCGTCCAATAATTTGATTATGGTGGATTTACCTGACCCATCTGGTCCCTCTAATGTAATAAATTTTCCCCTCACTAAAAAGTCTTCCTTTCCTGTTTAACTATGTCAATATACCTATATTATAGCCCATCAGCCCTAGTTTTTCTACTGTAAGTATTAAAAACCCCGTATTAATTTACAGGGTTTAGCTGGTGCTTCTCAGATATGTAATATCCTAACATTATTCTAATGATATTTTTATAGTATTCGTATACCTCATCGCCTACGGTAATATTGCTTATTTCATCCACACATTCTAAGCAAATGCTCTGACCAAATACTTTGATGGCAGACTTTTCCTCACCACATATGCTACAATACATGAAGAACACCCCTTACCTAGTTACATTTACGCCCTTATACTATATTATTCTGAATATACGATTTCGTGCTTGGCAGGGCAAAAAATTAGTATTTAATATTTATGTTGTACTGGCATTTTTTGCACTTCCCGTCCTCAATTCCCACAATATTTACGCCTTTATTTCTATCCACCAGTTTATTGTGGCATTTTGGACAATAGGTATTATTATCTATGCCCCAAACATTTCCAATATATACATAATCTAGGTATTCCCTGGCTACTTTTTGTCCTTCTACCAAGGTTTCTATCTTTGTAGGAGGTTGTTTCATCTTATATGCGGGAAAATACCTGCTGAGATGAAGGGGAATAGACCTGTCTATATGATTTATCCTCTTGGCGAGAGCCTTTATTTCTTCTAAGGAAGAATTTTCATAATCGATGACCATGGTGGTTACTTCCACATGGGTTTGTTTTGCTGCTACTTCAATGGTCCTAAGTACTGGGTCCAGTCTCCCCTTGCACAGATGCTTGTAAAAAAAGTCATCCATTGCCTTTAAATCTATATTCATGGCGTCTATATAGGGTAATATCTCCTCCAAGGGCTCCTGATTGATGTATCCATTGGTAACCATTACATTTTTAAGCCCTGCATCCCTTACCCTTTTCGACACATCCAGTATGTATTCGTATTGGACGCTAGGCTCGTTGTAAGTGAATGCCACTCCAAGGGAGTTTTTTGCCTTTGCCAGGGAGATTATATCTTCATCCGATATAGTCATAGTCAAGTCTTCCTTATATACTATTTCCCAATTCTGGCAAAACTCACATGCCAAATTGCAGCCAAAGCTCCCTATGGAAAATATATTGTTCCCTGGGTAAAAGTGGTACAGGGGCTTTTTCTCTATGGGGTCGTAGGCATAAGAAGTTATTTTGCCGTAGTTCAAGGAATATAGGGTGCCGTCTATATTTTTTCTTACTCTGCATTTGCCTACTTTTCCTTCTTCTATTTTACAATAATGGGGGCAAAGAACGCAGTATACTTCGCCGTTTTCCTTTTTTTTATAGTACATTGCCTCTTTCATATTCTCACTTCCTTTTGTAAATTTTCGCCGTCGGTAAATATTACGCAGCATTGTTTTGGCATGCTGTCAAGGGTGGCGGCGATCCAAGTCTAAATATATTTTACAATTTTTAGGTTCATTTGAGCCTAATTTCTTTGACTCTGTCTTTTCATAGACTACTTTACACTATCTGTAAATTCCTATTAATATATTAATTTAGATATTCATTTTGATATTCATTTAGGTTCAATAGCACTCCTTTCGTATCGGGCTTTGATGCTTTCTCACGCTCATTAAAAAATTGGAAATCAATGGAACGCTTCGCTAAATACCTTGATATTCCAATCGATTTTTTAATTTCGCTTGAAAGCATAGCAAATCCCTCAAAGGCAGTCGTACTATTTAGAACCTAAATCTATCCAACAATAACACATCTATATAGATAGATAAATTGAATTAGGCAGCTCGATTTAATCAATTTATGAATATGCTATTTGAAACCTAAACGGATACAATAGAGAAATAGTTCAATAATATCGGTCGACCTTAAAACGCTCCATGGTGTAATCTTCGCTTGGATGGATATTTGCCTTGCTAAGGGCAATATGTAGTTGCTGGTCTACTGTATCCACACCGTCTAAATTTGGCAGCAGCAGTCCCCTCCTATAGCCTGAAGTGACTATGACTCCATAATTCACCACATCTAGGTCCTCCTTCGCCTCTATGACCTCAGGAGGCGACAGCACGTCTACAGAATAAACTATGAGGTCTAACTCATCTTCTGTGACCCTGTCAAATCTAGGGTCCTCTAAGCCTGCTGAAACGGCATTTCTAATAATCTCTAGAGCCATATTATCTTTTGTAGGACCAATGGTACCTATACATCCCCTTAAATCTCCGTTTTTGTTCAAGGTTACAAACACACCCCTGCGGGCAGTTAAAAACTCTGCAGGAATGCCAGTCGGTATATCCAGTAATTTTCCTTCTTTTATATAGTATTCCAGACTTTCCCTAGCTAACTTTACATAATCCGATTCCATATCTATCTTCGCCGTACAATAACCTACGCCAAAGGGACCTTCATAAGATAATATCTCTGGCCTCAGCCTGTACCCATCAATTGTACCTGCCATAATCATAAAAGACCTTAGTCCACATTCCCCTGCTTCCTCAGCCAAATCCAAATCAAACTCCAATATTTCCTCTAAGTTACCATCCTCTATGAGGCTTATAATTTTCTCGTCAAAGACTTTTCCAGAAGGGGAATAGGTATAGGGTCCATCCTCTGCTAGTCTATGGGACAAATCTCCGCTAGCCAACAGTATAATACTGTCCTCTGATTCCAATACTGCCCTTTTAACGGCTCTGCCGAATCTATAGAGATCCCTTGGGGACAAAGCTCCATAAGTAATGTGGATAAGCTTGAAGTTTTTGTATTCTTTATCCACAAAATATAGGGGCACCAAGGTTCCATGATCTAAATTTCTATCTATATTATACCTTTCTGCCATGGTTTCATCAACTGCAGCCACCATTATATCCTCTTCCATGGCATTGTTGATAACTTTCTTTACCAATGGAATATTATTGTTAAAATTGTAACTTATTTCCCCGTGACCAAAGGCACTAAAGTCCCCGAATAGTTCTTCCTCAACTGATATGGCCATGGCATCACTAAACATTGGCCCATGGGGTGTAACTACAACTATGGTGGTTGGAGACTTTTCTTTTATATACCTACTCAATGCCTTGGCTCCATCTACGGTCCTTGCAGCCTTTTTTTCCTCTCCCCTGCCTATTTCCTCCATTATAATAGGTGGATGGGGGTATATTGCAGCACCTAAAATTCTACCCATTGCTTACCCTCTCTTTCATTGAACTATAACCTCGCCAATTTATTCTTGCCTAAATCCCGTCAAAAAAACCCATATAGCAGTCTATATGGGCTCCAATAGCAAAATTATTCTTCTGTTTCTTCTTCTGTTTCTTCTGTAACTTCTTCGTCAGATAGCAATGTTTCTTCGTCTTCTTCGTCTTCTTCAATCATAGATGGCTCTGTTAGTGTACATACTACATCGTCTAAGTCTCTCAATATTGTAATGTTTTCGTTACTTGCGATATCCAGATCCTTAACTAACATAGGGGTATTGAAATCCATATCCTGCACGTTTACATCAGCTGTATTTGGTATATGAGCTGGTAGACATTCTACTTCTACTTGATCGAGCAATTGCATCAATATGGAAGGTTGTAATCTTATGCTGTCCCTGTTTACTAGGACTACTGGTATGGTTAATTTAATCTTTTCATCCATATTTAATTTTTGAAAATCTATGTGAAGGATTTGGTCTTTTACAGGATGTCTTTGTAGATCCTTTATTATAGCTGGTATTTTTTCTCCTTCTAAGTCTAATTCCAATAAAGCTGTGCCTCCTGCCAATTTATATACCCTTATAAACTCAGATGTATTTACCTTAATATGAAGTGTTTCAGCACCTTTACTATAGACAACTGCAGGTATATCATTAACTTCTCTCAATTTCTTTATGGGATTTTTACCAGTCTCGACCCTTTTATTGACCTGCATTTTGATTGCTGCCATAGGCATTCCCTCCTCTTTTTGTATTTTACCTTATAAATATATCACAATTCCCTTAAATATGCAAACCTAAGGGCGATTTTCCTTTATTCAATTATTTTACCTTTTATAATCAGTCTATGGGTAGGATTTTTCATGGGGTGACAGGTGATTAGGGTGACTTCCCTTTGTTCATCTTCACCTTTTAAGACCCATGTTTCCTCGGGATATACATATAGCTTCTCAAATACTTCGTACTGATATGTATTTTCTCCGTCCAATAACTCAATTATATCCCCTTCTACTACTTCGTCAAGCCTGTTGAAGTTCCTCCCGTAGGCTCTGCTCCTATGTCCTGCAATTGCGTAGTTGCCTACACTCCCTATTTCCCCTGAATGTTCCATACTGGCTACGGTAATGGACATATTGTATTTTGTTGCACCCCTTAATATGGGCTGATAAAGGTCGATTTTATCTATCTTGATTATGCCATCTAAGTTATTTTTGATGTATTCTTCTTTTGCCCTTTTTTCCTTCTCTGCTTTTTCTTTTGCCGATAGAAATTTGTCTTTTACTTCGTCCTGCTTTTTTCTCTCTTCTTCCAGTAGTTCCTCTTCTTGAAAGTAATCAAATGTAAAGAAGTCTATTTCTTCATCTGTTTCATCCACATCTCCTTGGTCTACAATAGACAAAGATGCCTGCCAACTATCTATTAGCTTTTGCTGCTGGTAATTGCCATATAGTTCACTTGCCTTTGGGTAGGCGATTATACTCATTCCTACAATAATTAATAGGGTTGATACTATTTTTCTCATTTTGTCACCTTTATACGATACATTTGTATTTGTTTATATTTTCATTTTTAATTGCATTTTGTCCATCAGGTTCTTTTCAGCCTTTATTTTATCCCCGTATTGCCGCATTACTTCCTGTTGAAAGCTTTCAATTTCCGATTCGTGACTCTTTAAAAACCAGTTGATATGATTTTTAATATATTCATCCCTAATCTTCTTATCGTTTAAGTCACTAGGTATTCGCTTCATCCGCTCATCCATACTGTCAAACCCGTAGAATGGTTCCTGTAATCTTTCAGTTATCATTTGAACATATTCTGGGTTGTTTTCAATCCCTATACATCTTCTATTTAATTGCTGGCTTACTCTCAATGCAGTACCACTACCTGCAAAGCAGTCCAACACTAAGTCGCCCTCGTTGCTACTAGCTAATATCATCCTCTCGTAAATAGCCTCTGGCTTTTGGGTGGGGTGTTTTTTCCTATTTTTATTACAATAGTGCATATGAGAAAATGTCCACACATTTCCAGGATTTGCCCCCCTCATATTATTTATCTTTCTATAATATTTTTGTGGTATCCTGATATTGTCCAAGTTAAATGTATACTCCGTTGATTTCGTAAACATTAAAATATCATCATGCCTTGAACTAAAGCCTTTAATTTTACCAAGTCCCTGGGTGTAGTGCCATGTTATCCAAGAATTAAACTCCATGTTTAGTTCCTTTTCCAGTATCATATAAATGTAAGATATATATCTCATGCCCATAAAGACATACATAGTCCCAGTATCCTTTAGCACTCTATGGGCTTCACTTAGCCAATTTCGAGAAAACTCCAAATATTCATCATGGAATAAGTTATCCTTACTTTCTCCATAATCTTTATTTAAATTATATGGGGGGTCTGTAACGATTAGGTCTACTGAGTTGGATTCAATCTTTTTCAATTCTTCTAATGCATCTCCTAGAATTATCTTTAATCTCTCGTCTTTATCCACTTGTATTTCACCGCCTCCGCATACCATTGTTTAAAAGAACGTTTGCTAGATTTTAAATACTTTCGATCTAGCAATTGGCAAAACTCCCATGCACTTCTATTCACCAATGTAACATAATGAATATCTTTAATTTGTATTTGGCCAGTACCTAAGGCTGGATTATAAGATATGTCTTCTTCAGATATTAGTTTCAAATCATAGGCATGATAATCTACTATTTCCATTATCCCATCAAACATGTTAGTTATCCTATTCTTTTTTGAATATACTTTATGCTTTATGCTCAAAATTATAAACATATAATCTGGATCCTCAACATATGCTGTCCTTATTCTACTAAAAGAAGTAATATTAGGGCTTTTCCCTGAACCTTCAATATCCTCTGAAGTCGCCTTAACATCTGTGCTACCTGTTATAAATCTATTGCCCTTTTTAAATTGTAAAATAATATCCGTCATGGATAACCTTTCTTGTGCCTCTACATTAATTAAATAATACTTATTATTTGCATCTTCACTTATATCGCTAAATACCTCAAATGCCCAAGCCTCAATCATGGGACCTGCAATTTTATTTATATTTTCCAGTGGTAGCCCTTTCTTTAAATTCGTATTGATTAATATTTGGTTTCTACCTTGTCTTTTACGCTCATCCAGCATGCTAATTATTGAATCCGTTACAAATTTTGAATCCTCTAAATAATATTCATTTTCTATTGGAATCTTAAATATTAAGTCTTTATATTTCATAATCTTTTCTCCCCAAAAAATAATTATTTAACTTTATTTCAGTATATCATGTCATATCCTTTACTTCAAGAATACAGTATTTGTAGATTATAAAAACAAAAGGCAGAGAAGATTCTCTGCCTCAGCACTATGCTATTTTTCTTTTTCTCGTCATATATCCTAGTACAATCATTACAAGTCCAATGATATAGAATGGTAGGTGGCTTCCCTCACCTGTCTTTGGCAAGGTTCCATCCCCATCTGTTGAGAGCATGGTAATGTCGTGTTTGATAATATCGTATTCCACTGAAATAGTTGGACTTGTATAATCCTCGTATCCCGTTCTCTTGGCTACAATGTAGTAGTCAGTCTTGGGGAATACTAACCAAGCATAGTTTCCATGGTCTCCAGTTTCATCACTCCATACCAATTCGTGAACACTTATCTGTGGATTTCTGTTGTCATTTGGGGTAAATCCTGGTACCACTGGTAAATTAACTAATGTCCCTGGGGTCCTGCCGTTTTCTCTGTTTCTTGGAGTGTCTGCAAAGTATATCTTTAGCTCCACATCTCCTACTGGGTCATTGGTTTCGGAGTCTCTAATTGTACCATATGGGTCTATTAGTTCCTCTTCTATGACTGGTTCTCCATCTTTACCTTTTCTAATCTTCAACTTTCCTACGACTATTTCTTCGTCCTCAATTGTAGTAGTAACTATTACTTCAACTTCCTCGTCATCTTCTAAGTCGTCCACTTCTATTCTCTTGGTCTTTGGATTGTATCTAATCCTATTGCTAGGATTGTCCTCATCTCCAGGTTCCCTAAATATAACTGGGGTCTCTATGATTTGTTTCACTATTGGCCCATCTTCAGGATCCCCCTCAGGGTCTTCTTCAGGATCTTCAAAGATTAAGAAACTGAATGGTTTCTTTGGTTCATCTGGCTTTTCTGGCTCCGTCGGTTTCTCTGGTTCTTCGGGCTCCTCTGGTTCCTCTGGTTGTTCTGGCTCCGTTGGCTCCTCTGGTTCCTCTTCCTTCGGTGGTGGTGTACCGCCTCCGCCACTTGGTGGTGTATATGGTGGGGAGTAAGTGTTTGTAATAGTTAATCCATCAACAGATATTGATTTTCTATATCTAGTTGGTACACTTACTTCATCTACAGTATATGTGTATTCATTCCCATCTTCATCCGTTGCATCTAAGTCTTCCCATGTGTGCTCAGTCTCACCATCTTTTAACTCTACTGAATCTCCAACTGCCTCCTTATCTTCGCCTTCAAGTTGCCTATATAACTGCAATTCTATAGTTGGCTTGTTGCTAGAACCGCCAGACCAAACTTTAGTGGCTGTAATATTAGTTTTTGGTATGACGTAGGTGTTGGTGATGGTTAGGCCATCTTCTGATTTTTCGTAGTTTTCTGGGGTGTAGTCATTGCCGTCATGGTCTACTTCTTTAACACTAAAACTATATTCTTTTCCATTTGAATCCGTCTTTGTTAGTCCAGTCCAAATAACTTCAGTAGTACCATTAGGCAAAATTATAATATCGGCATCAGGAACCTGCTCTAAATCTCCACCTTCAACTTTTCGATACAACTTAAACCATGTTGTTGGTCTTTCGCTTGGACCATATATCCATTCCTTAGTAGCCTTAGCACTAGCATCTTGGGGGCTAACATAGTGGTTAGTTACTTTAAGTTCATTTTCTGTCTTTACATAGTTTGCTGGTGTGTAGTCCTTACCATCTTTATCTACTTCCCTAACAAAGTAGGTATATTCATTACCATATTCATCTGTCTTGTCCATGTTATCCCAAGTAACTGTTATGGCTGCACCTGATGTTGTTGATGGTACTTGTTTTATATCTCCAGCTTGGGTAAGTTCTCTATGGAAATAACTTTCTCTTAATAGTTTAAACCATATGTCTGGCTTGCCCACAGACCCACCTGCCCATTCCTTTATAGCTTCTATGGTCATCTTTTCTGGGGTAATAGCTGTTTTTGTGTTGGTTATCGTCCACCTGTTGCCATTATTATCATAGCGTTCGGTATATCCTTCTGGAACTTCAGCTTCTTTTACTGTATAGGTTATAGGCTTACCCTCTGTATCATATTGATCTAGACCATCAAATGATCCTTCCCAACTATTGACTGTATTTAATTTAATTTCTTTACCTGTATCTTGCGGTTCAGTTTCTGATTCTTTTTGTGAATACAATTTAATGGTAACTTCTGGCCCTGGTGTTTCTACATTTTCCCATACCTTTTTTACATCTACCCATATTGTTCCTTCTTTAGTATTGGTTACAGTTAATTCTTCTTCATCCTTGTAATAACCTTCTGGCATCCAATCTAAATCTGTACCATCTTCATTAACTTCTCTTACTGAAAAGGTATATTTGTTCCCTTGTTCATCCCTTTCTTCTAGGTCAGTCCAAGTAACTTCTATGGTTTCATCTGCTAATTCTTTTATTTCTGCTCTTTCGCTTCCATCAAGAACTTTAGCTGGTTCTGCTTGCCCTTCTCCTACTTGTCTAAATAGTTTGAACCATATGGTTGGTCTTGGCAATTCTCCACCTTTCCAGACCTTATTAGCTGTAACTTCACCATCAGATGGAATTACATAGGTGTTGGTTATTGTGAATCCATCTTCCATATCACCAGTTACCTTTGAGTTATAGTTATCTAATGGAACTTCTTTTACTGAATAATAATACTTTTTACCATCATAATCAGTTTCCTCTAATTCAGTCCAAGTATGTGTCCAACCTTCACTATTAGATAGGCTTATGGTTTTTTCTGTAAGTTGAGTTGGATTCTCAGCATCTTCATCAGTTGACCTATATAATTCAACTTCTATTGAGCTTGGTCTATGGTTTTCTCCATTTATCCAGTTCTTTGTTACTTTTACATTTATCCTTGGACTTTCATAGGTGTTGGTTACTTCTAGTCCATCGTAGGTTACTGTATAGTTTTGTAATGTATTATCATGGTCTATTTCTATCCACTTATCGCCATCATCGTAGTAGCCTTCCTTTACTGAGAAGGTATATGTGTTTCCATCTATATCTGTCTTTTCTAGGTTAATCCAAGTAACCTCCCAATTATTTTCATTTGTAGGTTGTTTAACTTCAGCTTCTGGTACTGGTTCTGATGGTTCTGTTTCTACTTGTCTATATAACTTGAACCATATTTCTGGTCTATTACCTGCATCTCCACCTTCCCAGTTTTTGATTGCTGTAACCTCTCCATCGGTTGGGATTATATAGGTATTGGTTACTTCTAGGCTGTATTCACCTTCTGTTTTACCATAACTAACTTTATAATTTGCTAATGGGTTTGCATCTGATATTTCAGTAAAAGTGTCATCTTCGCCCTTTAATACTTCTTTTACATAGTAGGTGTATTCTTTACCATCTTCATCAGTTGCTTCTAGGTTCTCCCAGATGACAACAACTTTACCATTCTCATCCTCTGTCTCCAATTTTACTGGTTCCTTTACTTCATCTCCTCCTGTGTAATCTGTCCTATATAATTGGAAATAAATGTCTTCACCTGGTCTATTATATTTACCACCATCCCAGATTTTAGTGGCTGTAATATCTACAACCTGTCTATTGGTTATAGTGAATTTTATACCATTGCCAACGGATTCTTCAGCTATGTCGCCTTCTTGCTCGTATCCTGTTGGTACATCCTCTTTTACAATATAAGTTATCTCATCACCATTTGCTTTGTATTTTGGTATGCCTTCAAAAGTAGTCTTCCATGTATCACCAGTTATAGTTTTTGAATCTCCTACTTGTGACTCGTTGTCTCCATCGACTTCATATAAAGTTACTGTTACGCTAGCTCCTGGTGTACCTATCCATTTCTTCTCTACCTCAATATCCATTAGTTCTATATTGGTTATGGTAAATTCTGTTTCTTGGCTTGTTGGATCTTTTGGTTCTACCATTTGCATGAACTTTATTGATGATTCTAGGTCTTCTTCATCAACATAATAGATTATTTTGTCACCAGTAGCATTTTCACCTTCCACATCATATTTTAGTAAGTTAGTGAAAGTAGCCGTCCATGGCTCAGTTTCTGTTCCATCTAGGTCTATTGTCCCTGCTTCCTTACCAACACCTTTTAGAAGTTTAATAGTAACTTCCTTCTTATGGCTATTTTCACTTACCCACCATACTTTATTTACTTTTACATCTATTTTTGTGATGTTTTTATTGGTGATCTTAAAGTTTGGACTTGTGCCAGTTATTACCGGTTCAGCATACTCACCACTTAAATCAGTTGGTATCTCTTCCTCTATTGAATAGGTTATTGGTTTAAAACCTCCACCATCTTCATCCCATTCATATAAGGGTTTGTTTTTGAAGATGTATTCTGTTGTAGTTGAGTCCTTTATTGCCTTAGTTTCAACTGGTTCGTCCGATTTCGTCCCATCAACAGTCTTATAAAGATTTATCTTTATTTCATCTTCATCACCTGGTTCTATGGGCCCTATCCATTCTTTGGTAACAGTGATATCCGTTAGTGGAATATTGGTTATGGTAAAACCATTGTCTACATCACCAGTAACATCTCCATGCTGAAGATACTTTGAATCATTAGGTGTTTCAGTTACTGTATAGTCGATTTCTTCACCACTATCTTTTTCAAATCTTGGGATATCATTGAAAGTGTGCTCCCAGGTATCTTTTGATATAGTTACTATTGTGTCTCCCTTTTTAAGCTGAATTGATATAGAGTCTACAGTGGCGTTATCATTTCCACCTGCCCATACTTTGGTTACTTTAACATCCATTAACTCTACATTGGTTACCTTAAAGCCAGTTCCTAATGCTGATTCATCATTTGCATATATTTCAGCAGGATCTATGGATTTATTGAATTTTAGAGTAGTTTCAGTAAATTCTTCCTTAATAGTGTATTTTATAGCATCTCCACTTGAATTATATTTTAGTAAGTTAGTGAAAGTAGCCTTCCATGGCTCAGTTTCTGTTCCATCTAATACTATAGTCTTATCTGTATCTTCTACGCCATCTGCATAGAGTTTTATTGTAACCGCTAGCGTATCTACCTCATCTCTTACCCTCCATACCTTTTCAACTGGTATAGATACCTTATCATCTTGATTCCAGTTCCTAAATTCTAAGGTGTAGTTTCCATGTTCATCTATATTTTTCTTAGTAGGCTCATCGTTAATTAATACATAATTTTCAATGTCAGCCTCTTCTATTGTATATTCAATCTCTTCACCATCGTCATCATAGAATGGCAAATCCTTGAAAGTATAGGTCCAATTTTTTCCGTCATTTGTTTCTAAAGTTATTGGATCTATTCCATCCATTTCATCTCCATTGGCCTTTAAGATAAATGTAACCTTACCTGCACCATCAGTTGAATCTCCTGGTCCTATCCAGACTTTTTTAACTTTGATATCTATGATTTTGTCGTTGACTATTTCCAAGTCAAATTCTTTTTCCGTATCAAACTCTACTTCTCTAACCTTTAAACTCTCATCACCTATTACTGTTTCAGCTAAGTTGTCAGGAATCTTATATCCCGTTGGTGGCCCTGTTTCTTGAATATAGTATGTGTTATAGGAGTTTTTTGTCAAATCAAGGGTAAATTCTCCATTGGAATCTGTGGTAAATTCATCTATAGATATATAATTTTGCCCATTTATTGTGGTTACTGTTATTAAATTAAAAATTACATTAGCGCTTATTTTTTCATTCCCATTATCTTTTTTAACTATCTTGACCTTATATTCGTTTTCTAAATCATAAGCTGTACCACCTGCTTGACTTCTACCTACTAGGTTAAATGTAGAATCCCCAACTTTGCTTTCATTAAGTGAATAACCTTCTAGGTATACGTCATTAGATATTTGGCTCACCGAAATCTGTTCTGCATATACTAGGGTTTCATATTCTATGGTGTAAGTTTCGTCAAGCAAATCTTTTGTTAGTTTGTAACCATTTTCTGATCCATCTAACCCACCTTGAACAAATTTCCCATCAGCATTGCCTTCATTATCTAAATCTATAGGGGTTGTTCCCTTGTCGTCTCCAGCTCCTTCATATATATTTAAGCTATTCTCTATAAAAACTAATCCTTGGCTCATCTTATCTTTTAATACAAAATCGTGAATCTCAGATAAGCTTTTATTTACAACTAGCTCCCATTTTAGTATATCCCCTTTGACAACTTTTCCATCTCTATCATTTAATAGCTCCTTATACACAAAATTATTATATTGATCATAGGTAATTCCTGCCTCATAATCCTTGTTATTATAAGATACTTTATTCTTATAGTTTTGTTCAGATATTCCCACTGCCTCTGTTTGATATTCTAAGATTATTGGGAAGGCTAAATCCTCTACAAATGATATTTCCATACCTGTGTGATATACATAGTACGTTTTTTCTCCATCAGAATCATTTTTTTCAAAATATTCAATATCATAATTTTCGATAAGGCTTTCAGGGTCAACCTTTTCGAGAACTCCATTTTCATTTAGCTCTGCCTTATAAATCTTAATGCTCTCTTTAATATACTTCTGCCTACCCTCCAGAAGGTCTCTAATGGTTTGGCTCTTTTCTATAGTTTTACCCTTATAATTTAACTTTACTTCCCAATTAAAAATCCTATTGTCTCCATCTTCTTTTTTTACACTTTTGCTACCATTATTTGAAATCTTTGTTTCTATCTCTTGTGTTGCACTTGCAGTGATTTCACTTGCTTCCTTTGTGGCCTTTGCATTATTTTCAAAGAGGTTTTTAACGTCACCACTGGTATCATCAGTGGCTGTTAAGTCAAATATTGTTTTATAGCTTATTATAATATTGTTATACTTATCGCTACCTTCCTTATTAATTATTATCTTGAATCTAGTATCTGTCTTGTCATTAAGAGTAAAGCCTGTGTCTTCTGTTAAGGGACTTCCATTAAGTTTAACCTGAATATCCTCATCATACTTGTGACTATTGACCAGGTTATCCTCTATTATTAATCCATTTACATTTTCATTGTAAGTCTTATAGTCAATTTCCCATTCTATTATTTTATCTTTATAGTCTATTGACTTGACCTTCTTGCTTATATTATGGTTAAAACCTGACTTTGTAAAGGCTCCACTTATATCATCAGTAAAGGGTCCCTCCCCGCCTGTTCCTATAATGCTATCACCATAATCTAGATACCATCCTATTGTAGCATTATTAGTTACATTTTCTATATCACCTTCCAAGACACTCTTATCTTCGAGCTTTGTGGTTACAGTGAGGATGTCCTTTTCATGCAATGTATCAATTTTTATATTTATTTCATTAGTATTTTCATTTTCCACAGCCCATGTCTTTCCTCCAGATGAAGATACTTTTATATAGGAAAAACCATTTGGAACATTTTCTGTAATAGTAACATTTCTCCACTTCTCATTGTTTTTATTGACCTCAATCTTCCAATCTATGAAGGTGTCTCCGTTTTTATCTCCATAAATACTTCCATTATCTTTCTTAAGGATTTCTCCTCTAGCTTTGGATACTATAGCTTCTATTGGTTTTTCATTATGTGTGGCTTTATTTGTGATTGTAAAAGTACCTATGCTTTCTCCTTCATAGATAATCCTGGTCTTGTATTTCAAGGTTTGCGGGCGAGTTTTATTTGGTATATTATTAAATGTTATAACTTTATCCCCTATTTGTGTTAAGTCTAAATTATCTGCAAAAAAAGTACTACCATTTAGTTCTATACTTTCTTTAATTAATTCTAAAGTAATATTATCTGGTAGATCAAAAGTATCTACTATACTATCATGTCCTGAATCACTATCTCCTCTAAAGGTAATAGTCCACTCAATAATATTATTATCAGTCTCTTGTATCTCACCTGATTTAGAAATCCCCGTAATCCTATCAAATTCAAGTGTGTAGGATACTTCTATATCTACATCTTCTGCAGTTAGCCTTGCCTTGTTTGCTATCTTTAATGTCCCTGTATTGTCTTCATCTATAAAGCTAGTAGTTATTTTGATTCTTTTAGCCAATCTGTCCAGATTACCAAGGCTAATTTCAATATCAGATCCAGTAACATTAGGTTCTACTTCCATCCATTCCCCACTTGGATTTATGGACGAAGTTGTTACTTCCAGGTCAATTTCTTCTACCTTTTCAACTCTTAAACCTTCAGGTATAGTATCTATTACTTTTGCATCATTCAAGGAAGATAAATCTGTATTTACATCTATAAGCCACTCTATAATATCCTCATTTTGTAGATATCTTCCTACTTTTGTTATAGAAGATGCATTCTCGTTTTCTCTTTTAATAACAAACGTTTTTGTACCCTCAGAATCTTCAAATTCTATTAACTCTACCAATGGTTGGTCTGAACTTTCTTCTGACTTGCTAAATTCAAGACTTACAAAACCAGTCCTTCCACCTTTTTTATTTAATAAATCAACTTTATCAAAGATTATCGTTAAAGTCCCATTCTCTAAGTCTACTTCGAAACTAGCTGCATCTAAACTTTCATCTTCATTGAATATGATCCTACCAGACTTATAATCATCGCCTAATTCAAAGTCTCCCAGCCCCGTTAGGGGTGATATATCCAATACTAAATAATCACCCGTAGTTAAAAGAAAATCATTTTCCATGGAAAATTCTACTTCATAACCAAGGGCTTCTAGACTAGTAATATCTATAGTATCACCTATTAATTCATTAGTGCCATCATGTAGTTTAATAGTGTAGGTAAATTGATCTATCGTAGATAAATCTCCATCCCCAACACCAAACATCATAAACCCAAATGGTATCATCCCACCACCACTACTAGGCTCTAGGGGTTCTTCATCTGGGTCTGCCTCTGCCAAGAATAGGTTCTCTAGATTGCCCCAGGCTGTCGCAAGTGTAGCCACGGACTTGCCAAAAAAGGATACCTCTCCATCTCCAAGGTCTTCTTCTGGTTCATCCGCCGCTTCCTCATTATCTTCTACAATTTCCTCGTCTTCTCCATCTGCTTCTTCGGCTTCCATCAACTGGAATTCTTCACTTACTTCCGATACTTCTCCTATGGTGATTTTGGCGTAGTATTTGCCTGCCTCTAGGCCGTCAAATTCTACAATTAGCTGGTCTTCTAGGACTTGAACTTCTTCTGCTACTGCTGCAACTTCATCTTTTTCGTTTAGTATCTCTATTTTTGCTTTTTCGTCTTCTTCTAGTCCTGTGGCTTTTGCTGTGACGATTACTTTGCCAAATTCTACGATTATATCTGTTATTTCTATTTTATCAGCTTCATCTTTAATCTCTTCCTCGACAATATCATCTTCCTCGACAATATCTTCTTCTATTTCTTGTTCTGGGTCTTCTTCAATCTCTTCTTCGTCAACTTCTTCAACTTCTTCGACTTCTTCGGGTTCGTCTTCTTCTTCGACTTCTATTTCCTCGTCTTCGTCAATTTCGGCTTCTGTCTCTTCCTCTGCTTCCTCTACTTCATCTTCAGCTTCTTCTTCAACTTCTTCCTCTGGCTCTTCAGGCGTTTCTTCTGGCTCTAGTTCTTCTTCTACCTCGTATATCCTAGCCATCAGTATTCCATCTTTTGATATGGTGAACTCTCCTATTTCTTCTCCTGTTTCACTGTCTATCAAAAGATCTGAAAAGTCCATGGTTAGTTTAAGCTTTAAGTTTATTTCAAATTCTGTTTTGCCCTTTGCTTTTTCTGGATTATAGGACCACTCATATTTGCCTGAGCCGTCTTCTTGTCTGACTATTTCAAATGTAAAGGCTCTTGACTCCATCACCTCTCCATAGACCGTCTGTGCCACTGGCCCTACTATTTGCAGCAATAATGCTAGGACGACCATGAGGACTACCTTATATTTTGTTTTTTCCTTGTACATTTTCTTCCTCCTTTCCTCATAATTTTATATAAACACATCGTTCAAAATAGATTTTAGGTCTTTTAGAGCAATGTGTTATTATCTTAACACCTTATCTAATTAAAGCAATTTTGTATATCCTTATGTTGGCATTATGTTTCTCATTTTTTGTTACCTTATGAAATGATTGTAATATTATTATAACTACATTTACTGAGCAAATTCTGAACATAGCAAATAAGGGTCCCTAAAATGAAAAAAAGAGAGAACATGATGATTTCTCTCCTTTAATTTTTATATATTGCAATATCTACAGTATAATTTGAAGTATCAATAGCAATATTACTCCCGGTACTCCTAAAAACCCAACTATAATGGCGTTTAGAGGGTTTATTGCTATACTAAGCCCAAAGAACTTCCCTGCGAAGTTGAATAACATGAGGGTAAGGCCTCCTAGGATACCGTTTCCGATTAATTTTACTATCTTTTTAATTGGCCATACTAGCAAAAACCCTACGATATATAATAAGAATAGCCCAATTACATAATAAAAAATACTACCTAATCCCATAGTCGCACCTCCTATTATCATTATACTATAATTATAGAAGGTTTTATCAAAATATTACCAACTATTCTGCTTTATTATCTGCCATTATTCTTTCTTTGCCCAGTTGTCTTTTTATTCTTTTCAATAGATAGGTATACTTAATCTTTGACGCTTCCATTTCGTATATGGCTATGTCCACCAAGTCTGGATCTACCACCTCTTTAAATATTTCCTCTTTGGCTTTCCATTCCCTGTGGGCTGTATTTAAATTATCTATCATTTCCCTTAATTCTTGGTCGCTGCGATTGAATGTAAACATAAAAATACCTCCTAACTTTTATATTAATATTGACAAAAATTAGAAGGTATATACTATTAGATTTAAGATTGCTTTTGTTTTTTTGTCATTATGCTGCTTATGAGGGCTGTAATGGGTATGGTGAGAACTAAGCCTATGCTTCCCGCCAGGGACCTAACTGCCTCCGTTGCTATGATATCTAGATTCAATACCTTTATAAGTGATGCCTCATAGGCAGAAAATAGCAATAGGAGAGGTATGGATGAGCCTGTATATGCCAAGATAAGGGTATTTGTCATGGTTCCCATTATATCCTTTCCCACATTCATGCCTGATTTAAATAAATCTTTTGTTGTAAGCTTATTATTTGCATTGTGAATTTCGTCTATTGCCGATGCTATGGACATGCCTACGTCCATGACTGCTCCCAATGCCCCCAATATTATACCTGCAAATAGGAGATTTCTAAAGTTAAAGGTTATGTTTTGCGGTATATACATAAGCATTGACGCTTCCTCTGAATTTAGCCCTGTCAAATGCGCCTTTGAACCTATGTAATAGGATATGATACCCGCCACCAGCACTCCTGATGAAGTGCCTAGGATAGCTGCCACGCTTTTATAGTTTACGCCTGATACTAACAATATGGTAACTACGGTGACTCCAATGGCTATGGCAATGGATACGGGAATGGGGTTGGCTCCCTTTAACAGCATAGGCAGCAGAATATAAAATACTGATGCTACTGTTAGGCCAAGAGATATGACTGATTTTAGTCCCTTTATCTTTCCTATTGCCAAGATTAGTATAACGAAAATACCCACCAAATAAAATATGTAATTAGACCTTTGAAAGTCAGATATATAGGCATCTGATAGGTTGTCCTCATCGTCGATTACTACTATGACTTTATCTTTTTCTTTTACTACTATATCGTATACTATGTTGTCCGACATATGGTTGTCCAAGTCTAGGACCATTCCTTTATATATCCCCGACGTTATCTTTACTTTAACGTGTTGGACTTTTATCCCCTCGTACATGCCTTCTTCTGTGACTGCTTCTCCTGCTTCTAACACTACGGCTTTTACCATTATGGGGTCATAGTATTCGTCATCTGCAAATCCTGTGGAAGTAAGGCTAAGGACCAATACTACAACTAAAATTGCTAATCGTTTCATTTTATTACCTCCCGACCAAATTATATCACACTCCATGGATAAATTACCTTTAGTTAATTATCAATGTAATTACTGGTACGATAATTGCTATTACAAAGGACAGCACCAGCAAATATATGACTGTTTTGGTAAATCTTGATTGCCTCATATCTACACCTCCAAAATATATTATACTTCAAAGATAATAAATATGCCATTGCTCTTTATACTTTTCTATTGCCAAATACTTTCCTTTGTGGTAATATATTATAGAAATATGGGCGGTTAACTCAGCTGGTAGAGTGTCATCTTGACGTGGTGAAAGTCGTAGGTTCGAGTCCTATACCGCCCATTAAAAAACTGCTAGGATATCCTAGCAGTTTTTATATTTTAAATATTCTTATTAATTCGTTTAACCTCTCTGCGATTTGGGCTTGATTCTCTGCTGCAGCCCTGATTTGTTCTAAAGCATGGGCAGTATCTTCCATTCCCTTTAATATTTCATCTGATTTTATATTTACTTCTCCTGCATTGTTGGATATGGTCTGTACTGATGCAGATATTTCCTCTGTAGATGCTCCCAGTTCCTCTGCCGTTGCGGCTGTTTCCTGTGATAGATTATCTACATAGTAGGCATCTTCTTCGTAGCTTATTCCCGTTTCCACCAATAAATCGTAGTCCTTTGTGACTCTTTGATTTATAAAGTCCAATATATCCCTAGAGTTTTTGGAGAGATTTGTAAAGGCGTGCTCTACGCTTCCCACTATTGATTGAATATTGGACACGTATTCTGTAGATTCTTCTGCCAATTTTCTGATTTCGTCAGCTACTACGGAAAATCCCCTTCCCGCTTCGCCTGCCCTTGCCGCTTCAATGGCTGCATTTAAGGCAAGTAAATTGGTCTGTTCTGCTATGGAGGAGATGGATTCTGCCATTAAGGATATTTCGTTTACTACTTTGCCTGCTTCTATGGCAGCTATTATGTCCTTTTCTTTCTTTGCCAACAGCTCCACTGTCACTGCCTTAGATTCTTCCCCTTGTCTTCTGATGTTTCCTGCCCTGGCCTTTATTTGTGCTGAATTTGCACTGCCATCTGAAGATGAGGACGCTAGTTCTACTATGCCCGAGCTGACTTCTTCTATGGTAGCTGTCAATTCTTCTATGGAATTATTTACGTCTTTTATGCCATCTAATATGTTTGTGGTATTGTCTTCTATGAATTCATAGGATGTATTTACGTCTTCTACTGTGGCAGATAATTCTTCCGAGGATGCAGATACTTCTTCGGAGCCCTCTGCTATTTTCATTATAGTGTTTCTCATTTTTCCTTGGGCTTCTTTTAGGGACTCTACTAGTCTGCCTAGCTCGTCCTTTCCACTGAGGTCGATTTCATATCTCAAATCGCCATCCCCTAAGGCCACGGCAAATTCTACTCCTTTGTTGATGGTCTCTGATATATACGAGGACATAAAAAGTCCCAGTACTATAGCTAGACCGAATCCTACTATTATGATTATTTTCATAGTGCCGGATGTGGTTTTATAATCGTCAAAATTAGCTGAATTTGTGTTTCTGGCTATTTCTTCGTTAAACTCAATTAACTCGTCAAAATGTTTAAACATCATGGTCCGTATACTCCCAACATACGCCAGTGTAACTTCTGCACTGGTGGTGTTGCCAGACGTCACAAATCCAACTAATTTATCTACTTCTGTCTTATATAGATGTAATTCTGATTTTGATAAATTCCATATTTCCTCTATTTCCTCCGATAGACCGTTTTCTTCGTAGGATTCAGTTAATTCTTCGTTGCGGCTTCTAAAATTTTGGATGGTATCTGCCATGGCGTTAATCTTTGTCTTGTCCTCAGTAAATACCATCTCAGTAATTGCATTGTTTACTTCCAATAAGTTTTCTTTTATGATGTGTAAGTCGTTGATGCCCCTTAAGTTGCGATTGTACATGTCCTCCGAAGCTTTGTACATCTTTTGCATATTTGACGACCCAAGGGTCCCTATAATAACCGGCAATAGAGAAATCAAAATAAAGGCCAATAAGAGTTTTACCTTGATAGATATATTTTTAACAGACATTTCTTGCCCTCCAATATTAGTTAAATTGTTTTTCTTTGCTCTTTTAGGTAATATATTCTTATTCTACCACATTTTCCTTATTTTGCTAGTATTCAATTGAAAATTCGTAAATTTGTCCTATTTATATTAATTCTAATCTCTCCATTACTTCTATAAATTTATTCATATCTATAGGTTTTGATGCGTATGCTTCTGAACCGTATTCAAAGGATTGCCTTACGTATTCGCTGTTTTCTAAGGCAGTGGTCATTATAATCTTGGCTCTATCCTTTTCTGCTATGTCTTTTTGCTTCTCCAAATCTCGAATTGCTTTAAGGGCTTTGATGCCGTCTAATTTTGGCATCATAATATCTAGGCATATCAAGTCATAGGGTTTACCTTCATTTACAGCTGCCATATATGTCTCAATGGTCTCTATTCCGTCTACTACTAAGTCGCATTGACCGTATTTGCTTAAGAACTTATCTAGAAATTTTCTGCTGGCTAGGTCGTCTTCAGCTATTAAAATCCTCATATCTACATCTCCCCGCATTATATTATTATCCTGCTATAGCTCCTCTCCTTCAGTATCTTGATATTGAGCTTCACTGTAAAGGTACTGCCTACTCTAACTGTGGATTCTACATAAATCTTTCCGCCCATGGCACTTACTAGTTCCCTTGTAATAGCAAGGCCTAGTCCTGTTCCCTGATGTCTTTTTGTCAGATGATTTTCTATCTGGGAAAATCTCTGAAACAGCTTTTTTTGCTCCTCTCTTGGAATTCCAATTCCCGTATCTTCTACTTTAAATGACAAGCTCATTTTGTCGAAACTTTTGTACCCTTCTACTTCTAAGGATACCTTCCCTTGGTCTGTAAATTTTATGGCGTTGCCCACTAGATTGTTGATTATTTGGGCAATTCTAATAGGATCTCCTACTAAAGGCATTTTTAAATCCACATTGTTTTTTATCTCAAATTCGATGCCTTTTTCTTTTGCAGCCAGACTGTGGGTTTTTTCGATGTCTTTTATTATGCTTTCCAATTCAAATGGCATATCTTGAATTTCTATTATGCCGGCTTCAATTTTGGAAAAATCCAATATGTCATTTACTATGTTGAGCAGTGTAATTGCACTGCTTTTGGCAGTTTGCAAATTGTCCTCCTGGTCTTCGTCCAAATTCGTCATCCTCGTAAGGTCTATCATGCCTATTATCCCATTGAGTGGTGTCCTTATTTCATGGCTAATATTTGCTAGAAACCCAGACTTGGCTGCATTGGCTGCCTCTGCCCTTTCCTTTGCTGCCTTTAGTTCGTTTTCGTACTCTATCCTCTCTGTTACATCCTCTATGGTGACTAATATCTGTTTTTTGTCTTCTACCTTAAGAGGGGTATAGCTAAATTTGTACCAATTGTGGTTAGAGCTAAAGGGCGTGAGGAACATCCTCCTTATGTTTTCTGTGGATTTTGGTATTCCGTCCTTTAATGTCTCTGTAATACTTTGTCTAATTTCGCAATGCCTACATTGGCTTCCCAATCCTCCTCCCCTCTCAAAGCTATATAGACAACCCATGCCTTCTCCCAATGTCTTGCCTAGGAGGTCCTTGCAATCTAATCCATATATTTGTTTTAACATCTCGTTGCTCTCGACAATCTTTAAGTCTTCATCCAATATAAGGGCTCCCAAAGGGATGTTGTTAAATACTATTTTAAAATTATTTCTTTCCTTTATTATATCTTGTTCCATTTTATGTATTCTTGTAATATCTCTAAATACTATGACTACTCCGTCAATCTCCGTACTACATTCTTTGCATATAATCGGTGAAAAGCTAGCAGATATATAGTATTTCTTTCCATCTCTAGACACTAGCTGTGTTCCCTTAGTCAGTCCCCTTTTCGTATTGTGCCTTAGGACCTGGCCCAATAAATCCTCATTTCCTTTATCGTCTATTTTATTTTCTATCTTAAAGACTTCGTCAAATTGTTTTCCAATTGCATTGTCGTGGGTCCAACCTGTAAGTTCAATGGCTACTTGATTTATAAAGTCTATGCTTTCATGCTTGTCTATTGTAATTACTCCGTCCCCTATGCTGCTGAATATATTTTTGAGTCTTGCGTTTTGTAAATACAATTTATCACCTATCCTTTTTATTTTGACATGGAATGTATTATCTTTGGTATCTCATCTATGGATCCTTGTATTTGTACGGCTCCTACTTCCTGAGCTACCCTTGGCATGCCAAATACTACGGAACTTTTTTCGTCTTGTCCTATGGTTCTAGCCCCGTTTCTTTTCATTGCCAGAAGGCCCTTGGCTCCATCATACCCCATGCCTGTCAGTATAACACCTATGGCCTTGGATTTGACCTCCTTTGCCACTGAGTTAAATAGTACATCTACTGAGGGGCAATGACCGCTTACCCTTTCTCCTGAGTATACTTCAATTTTATATTTCCCGCCAATGTTTTTTATTTTCATGTGCTTATCCCCTGGAGCTATTATAACCTTCCCCGGTTCCACTGTGTCCCTGTCTTCTCCTTCCTTGACCTCAAAATGGGTTTGGTTGTTTAGCCTTTTGGCAAACATATTGGAAAAGCCTGGGGGTATATGCTGTACTATAACTATACCTGGCATATTGGGCGGCAAACCGTTAAGTATTTTTGTTATAGCATCTGTGCCCCCCGTGGAGGCACCGATGGCTATTATTTTAGATTTATCTATATGCCCCTTGTCTTTGACTTCTAAGGTCTTTTCCCCAATTTCTGTGAATATCTTCGACTTAGATGCAATTTTTATCTTTTCTATTAAATCGTATATAAATTCTTGGACTCCCTTTGGGGAATTCATGTCCGGTTTTACGACAAATTCTACGGCTCCTGCCTCCATGGCATCGAATACGGCATCGTCCATACCACTTACCATGATTACTGGAATTGGGTACTGGGGCAGAAGCCTTTTGACAAATTGTATGCCGTCCATCTTTGGCATGTTTATATCGCAGGTCATGACATCTGGTTCCAACTCTATTAATTTATCCCTGGCATCAAAGGGATCTGAGGCCTTACCTACTACTTCTATATCTGGATCTGACGATATTCCCCTGGCTAGGATTTCTCTAAAAACCAGGCTATCGTCTACTACTAATACTTTTATTTTTTTCATAAGAACACCCCAATACTTATTTTCTATATACCGCAGGCATAATATAGTTAAATCTAGTGTTTTCCCTTTGAATTCCCTCCGAATGACCTACAAACAGATAACCACCGTACTCCAAAGAGTCGTAAATCTTCCCTAGGAGTTTCCTCTTGGTCTCTTCGTCAAAGTATATCATAACATTTCGCAAAAATACGACGTGGAACTTTTTCTTAAAGGGAAATTCATCCATAAGATTAAATTTTCTAAAGATGACTTCGCTTTTTATATTGTCTTTAAATACCATATTTCTGCTGTCATATTTTTTCATATAATTCAGTTTCCAATGAGGTGGAATGGGGCCTGTACTAATGGTGGAATACACGCCCCTTTTTCCTTTGTTTAAAACTTTCTCCGATATGTCCGTGGCTAAAATTTTAGTGTCCCAATGAATCTTTTCGCTGCCCAAAAACTCGTCGATTATCATAGCCAACGTATAGGGTTCTTCTCCTGTAGAGCAGGCTGCTGACCAAATCCTCATATCCTTAGTTCTTATGCTCTTTTCGAGATATGGCAGGACTTTGTCCTTAAAGAAATCAAAATGGGCTGCTTCTCTCATAAAATAGGTATGATTTGTGGTTATTCTCTCCGCCAATTGTCTAGCTTTTTCTCCTGTCTTATCCTTTAGCAAAGAATGGTAGTATTCAGAAAACGTGGCAAAATTCATTTCTTCTAGCACTTTTTGTAGCCTTCCTATGACTAAGGACTTTTTTTCATCTCTAAGTCTTATGCCATAGTTGTCATTGATATAATCCGTAAGCAGTTGAAATTCCTTAGCCGTGATTTCTAACATTTAACCCCTCTCCAAATTAATATTTTCCAAATTCATCGTCACTTAAATCTATCTTTTTCTTCTTTTTCTTTGAATCTTCTTTCTCCCCGCCCATGTCGTCCAGCATCTTCTGTACTTCGGGGTTTATCTCATCCATATCCCTGTATCCGCCTTTGTACACCCTTTTAAGTCTAAATCTTTGGACTTGTTCTTGTAATAAATCTGCTTGGCTTGCCAATTCTTCACTGGCTGCTGCTGTCTCTTCTGATGTTGCCGATGTATTTTGTACTACATCCGATATTTGGGCTACACCTTGATTTATTTGCTCTATGGCCACAGCCTGCTCATTGGATGCCACTGCTATATTGTTGATTAATTCTGCTGCTTCGCTGACCTCGTTTACAATCTTAGTTAGGGCATCTGCTGTTTCATTGGCTATCTTAGTTCCGTCCTCTGCCTTTTTAATGGAATCCTCTATCATATCTGTAGTTTCCTTGGCGGCATTGGCGGATCTTGCTGCTAAGTTCCTCACTTCTTCTGCCACCACTGCAAAGCCTTTGCCGTGTTGTCCTGCTCTTGCTGCTTCCACGGCGGCATTAAGTGCTAAAATATTTGTTTGGAATGCTATTTCGTCTATTACCTTGATTATTTTCGATATATTGTTAGATGATTCGTTAATCTCTCTCATGGCAACTAACATCTGATCCATGTCGCTGTTGCCCATTTCTGCATTTGACCTTGCGCCTTCGGCAATATTTTTGGCATTTGTAGCATTTTCTGCATTTAGTTGAGTTTGTGAAGCTACCTGTTGTAGTGATGAGGTTAGTTCCTCTACGGAACTAGCCTGCTCTGCAGATCCTTGGGACAGGTCTATACTGGAATCCGATACTTGTTTTGCTCCCGATGCCACTTGTTCTGAGGCTGCATTTATATTTGTCATGGCTTCATTTACATTGCCCACCATTATGTCAAAGGCACTGGCAAGTTTACCTATTTCGTCCTTTGTGTCTATGTCGATATTCACATCTAAATTGCCGTCTGCAATTTGTCTAGATACATCTAGTAGTTCTCCTATTGGTTTTTTAATTATTCTGCTGATAAATATTCCCAGTAATATGGATAGTATCACTCCACCTGCGGCTATGCCTATCATCAACGTAGTTGCTGTGGTGGCAGCAGTTCTGTTTCCTTCGGCAGTATCTCTGGCGGCCCCTGTTTTCAGCTCAAGCAATCTTCTATAGCCACCGTCAATGTCTGTTCTGACCTTGTCACTATCTGGATCTATCAAAAGTACATAGGCCTCTTCCTTCCTGCCTAGTCTGGCTAGCCTAGATACTTCTCCCATTATGTCTTCGTATTTGATTATGTCTGTTTTTAGCTTGCCTATTACCTCTATTCCCTCATCTATGAATATAGTTTTTTCAAATTCTGCAATTGCTCCTTCAAAATCTGACACCCTTAAAACTATTCTATCTTCAAATTCTGCTAATTTATTGACATCATCAGACAAAATTACATCCCTGATGTTGGTTCTCAACCTTTGAAATGACTCTGCCATATTTGTTACTTCTATAAGAGGCTCGGTCATCATTACATACATTTGATTGTCTAATTCTGCAATATTGTTTATATTGATTATCCCTATGACTCCAACAACTCCAGCTATTAATGCCACAATTATAAAGCTAATAATCAATTTTACACCTATGTTCATATTATAGAACCATTTCATCCTTATTCCCCCTATTCTTCATCTTTTTCTATTTCTTTGATTTTCGTATAGTCCTCGTCCCTAAGCAGTTTATCGCAATCCAATATTAGGACTATGGACCTATCTACTTTTCCAATAGCCTCTATATATTTGTTGCTCTTTTTTTGAAGTTCGGGCGGCAATACCACCTCTTCTTCGGGGATATTTAGTACATCTGATACACTGTCGACGATAAGCCCTACAGACATATCCTTTACCTCGATGACGATAATACAGGTCCTGTCGTTGTACTCCTTAAAATCCATTTTAAATCTCATGCGTACATCCATTACAGGAATTATCTTACCCCTCAAATTGATGATGCCCCTTATGTACTCCGGTAACTCCGGTACCTGAGTAATAGGTTGAATTCCAATTATCTCCGTCACGATGCCTATTGCAATACCATAGGATTCTTCATCGACTTGAAACGTAAGATACTTGTCCTTCTGAGTATCCTCTTCATACTCATCAATGTCCTCTATTAAGTCCTTTGTCATCCTCACCTCTCCTTTCCTTAAATATATTCAATTCCATTTACATCTAATATGAGGCTTATGCTTCCGTCACCTAAAAGTGTGCATCCTCCTAATCCTTTGATATTTTTGGTGCTCTTTATATAGTTTGGTAGGGCCTTAACTACTACAGGTTGCTGTCCCAGTAGTTCATCTACCAATATACAGGAGGTCCTTTCATTTTGTTCCACTACTACTAAAATTCCCTCCGTTAGGTCCTTTATTTCGGTCTCCACATTATACAACTGGTGCAGCCTATATATGGTATGGCTTCTGCCCCTCAACATAATCATTTCATTGCCGTCTGGGTCCTTTATTAGCTGCTCCTTGACAGGTCTAAATGACTCCTTCACATTCATTATAGGTATGGTGTACCTAGATGTGCCTACCCTCACATTCATGCCGTCAATAATCGCCAAAGTAAGGGGTATCTTTAAAGTAATGACAGTACCCTTATCCTCTGCACTATCTACTACAATGCTTCCACCTATTTCCTCAAGGTTTTTAACTACTACATCCATGCCAACTCCCCTGCCTGAAAACTCTGTGACGTTTTCCTTCGTGGAAAACCCTGGATTTAATATCAAATTGTAGACTTCTTTGTCGCTTAATTCTTCAGGGTCCTTGTCGATTAATCCCTTCTCTATGCCCTTTTCTATAAGCTTGTCCCTATTTAAACCTTTGCCATCGTCCTTGATTAATATCAATACATCGCTGCCTACATTTTTTGCCTCTAATGTTATTTTCCCTGCTCTGTTTTTTCCCTTTGCCTCTCTAGTGTCTCCGTCTTCTATACCGTGGTCTACGGCATTTCTAATGAGGTGCATAAGGGGGTCTCCAATATGCTCAATGATGTTTTTATCTACTTCTGTTTCCTCGCCTATTAGCTGAAGCTCTACTTCTTTTTTCTGTTTCTTGGAAATATCTCGGACTATTCTATACATTTTTAGAAATGTGGTGGATAGGGGAACCATTCTGATTGACATGACTATATCTTGAAGTTCATTGGTTATTTTCCTTAGCTGCCTAGCGGATTTGCTAAAGTTTTCTAATTCTAAATCTTCTAAATCGGGGTTTTGCGTCACCATGGCCTCTGCAATGACCATCTCTCCAACTAGATCCATTAGCTGATCCAGCTTTGGCACTGATACCGAAATTACATTTTGGGCACTATGGCTCGGAGCCGATACTTTTTCCTCGGCTTTTTCCTCTTGAGTTTCCACCTTTGGATACTTAATTTCCTTTTCCAATACTATGGTGTCCGGCTTCTTAAATAACTCTTCTCCCTCTCCATTCTCTATGTTTCTAAAGTCTATATTTTCTAGGAATGGAGTTTTGTTCAATAGTTCTATTATTTCCTTTTCCCCTGATTTTGATTTTATATATACGTCAAATCCATTTACCTTGATGTAATCTGCCTTATCGTCTTCAATAATATCCTCTGGAATATTGATAAGGTCTTCGCTGACATTTTTTAAGTTGTTGATGACAGTATAAGCCCTGATATTTTCCATATCACAGCCTTTTTCAAATTTAATGTTGGCAAAGTAATACTTTGTCGCACTTGTTTCTCTCTTTAAATCTGGTGCTATATAGTATTGTTTTTTTGCTTCTGACTTTGGCCTAATTATATCCCCTGTATCGGGATTGTCCTCTTTGAGAACTAGGAGAAATTCTTTAATTTTCAGTGCTAATTGTGATGAGTCTTCATCTGGCTTATCGCCGCTTTTAAGCTTTGCCAACTCTACTTTTATAAAGTCAATGGCCTCAAATATTAAATCGCAAAGATTGGAATTGTTTATGTTGGTAGGCTTTTGGTCCCTTATAAAATAGAATAAATCCTCAATAGAATGTGCTAAGTTTGATATGGAATCGAATAACATCATGGCTGAAGAACCTTTTATTGTGTGCATGATGCGGAATATTTCATTGACGTAATCCTCGTCTTGTGCATTTGTCTTTTCTACCTCTAAAATAATGTTTTCTAATTGTTCAATTAATTGGGTCGTTTCAAATATATACATTTCCAGCATTGAAGCATTTGAAAATAATTCGGACATAATAATCACCACCCATCAAATAAATTGGCTAAAGGTCTTCAATAGGATTTCTGCTTTAAATGGCTTCACTATAAAGGACTTTGCACCACTTAATATGGCGTCCTTCACCATTTGTTCTTGTCCCATGGCGGAAAGCATAATAACTGTGGCCTTTGGATCAATCTTTATAATTGCCTTAACTGCCTCTATTCCCGTCATTACAGGCATGGTAATGTCCATGGTAACTATATCTGGCTTTAGCTCCACATATTTTTCCACGGCTTCCCTTCCGTTTTCTGCTTCCCCTACTACTTCATATCCTGTATCTTGGAGCATGTTTCTGATGCTTAGCCGCATAAATGCAGCATCATCTACTACTAAAACTTTTTTCATCTTATTCCCCCTCTGAATTAGTAAAGAAATGTTAAAGAAATGATAATCTGAATATGTTATGTGGTTTGACATAAATCTATGACATGCAACAATGTTTGACATGAACAAAAAACAACAATAGCCAGAAATATAATTATATCTAGCTATTGCAACTTACATTAATTTCTTTTATTTGACAACATAGAAAATACATATCGCTCTCCCCTTCGGTAGCTGGTTGCCATATCTGGCCCTATAGCTTTGCATCACTTGGTTCCCCTAGGTTTGCCTTTGTCGGTGAATCTGCTCATATGTTTAAGTCTTTGTACTTATATTAACATTTTTGTCGATTATTGTAAACATATTGTTAAAGGAATATTGACAATTGTTATAATCCTTATGACCTTAGGGCATATAATGGAGGGAAAAAACAGAGTGCCAATTGGCACTCTGGTTTAGGTTATCTAGAAGTTTAGATTTTCTACACCTCCAGTATTATTTCCATATTATCAGGTCATTACTCTAACGTTAGTAGTACTGCAATATACCAAGGTAATTGGTAGATTTACAGCCTTTCCTTTATAAGCATGTTGTACCATATCAATGAGTCTACATAGGAAGACACTATTATATCGCTGTCAATATTTAAATGGTTCGCATATATAAGCATTTCATCCCATTGGCCCTTCTCGTAAAGTCTTGCCATATTGTACAGAGTCTCCAGTTCGTTGTTTCCCTTTAATAGTACTTCTTTTACTGTTTCCGTTGCCTTAATCTCCTCCAATATATTTTCTAGGGGTCTCTTTAATATGACATCTAGCATGGAGAACAGCCCCACCATAAACAAATCCTCGGATTGGCTTATGAATTTTGTTTTCAACGCTATAAGCTCTAAAAATCTAGCCCTCACAAGGGACTGTCTCGTAAGCTCATCCGGTCTATCTGAACCCATATCATTTAAAACAATTAAGTGAATCCACTTTCTAATTTCTCTCTCACCTAGACCTACTAAACCGTGTTTAACGGTATTGATTTTGTACCTAAACCCAAAGGCTGCCGAATTCACCAGTCTTAATAGGTTGTAGGTCAGGGACAAATCTCTGGAAATAATCTTTGCCATTTTTCCAAAATTTATTCCCTCTTTTTTATTCACTATATCTACCAACTGAAGGTAGTTTGCCTTAATAGGTACTAGCTTTTTCGAACTCATTATCTCTGGTTTGCTAAAGAAATATCCTTGATAGTATTTAAACCCAAGGGTTTTGGCAAACTCAAATTCATCTCTTGTCTCTACCTTCTCTGCCAAATACTCTATATCATATTTCCTGAACTTGAGAAGAATATCCCTTATTTCTTCCCTATCCATGGCCATGAAGTCTATTTTTATAATATCTGCTAATTCAACTAAAGAATCATATCCCTGGAGATTTAAAAAATCATCCAAGGCTATTTTGTAGCCCATTTTTTTCAGTTCTTCACACTTTTCCACTATTTCCTTTGTGGGCTCTATGTCCTCAAGCAATTCTACTACTAAAAGTTCCTTGGGAAATAGTGTAGCTACTTCATCGTGGATTAGGTTTTCTGTGAAATTAATAAAAACAGGCTTTTGATTGGATAAATTCTCAATTCCAAAGGTTTGGAATGTATTTACGATGACCTCTGAGGATGCCTTGTCCCCCTCAGTGCCATCGAAGGCATTTGACTTTCCACTTCTATAGAGGATTTCATAAGCAAAAACACCTTCATCAACATCGAAAATCGGTTGCCTAGCCAAAAAAATCTCCATTTATACTCCCCCTATTACATTCACCAATAAACCCTAGAATTGTCGTTCTAATGATATTAATTCTACACCATGAGTTGGAATATGGGAATATATCTTTTGCTTCCCGGATAAATCTAGATATTCAATTGTCATCCTTGGCTGTGCTTTACCCTTTAGGTAATTTATCTCTTCCCTCGTCATATTCTGGGGTGTTCCCATCTCTACCCACTTATCAAAGGCGGAACCATGCTCTCTATTTAGTTCATACCTTGTCATTTTATAATTCCCTGATACCCCTTCAAGGGCTATTTCTAAATCAATGGTTTTCTTGTCTTCAAATACGGAATACCTCTCCTTTTCCATAAGGGCAGATGTATCTCCACTCAAGAAAAGCTCATCGAAATAGGAGAAATTGTAGGCCAGTATTTGAATGCCATTTGGGCTTTTAGTCACAATATATTCGTCCCCTTTATCTATTATCTCTTCCCCTAATTTTGATAATAGATAGTATGCGTAATAGGATGGCTTTTTAATTCCCTCTTTGTTTATTAATCCAAAACCCCCGTGAAAGTGAGATATACCTGCCTTCATTTCCTCCATGATGTCTGTAAATGTCCAATATCCCAGCGACTTTGCCTGTCCCAAAGATTTGAGGACGTTTCTCACTATATATGTCCCTATAAACGACGTGTCATTGATTAAATTTCTGCCATTTGACGATGCACTCCACTCCGTAATGTGTACTTCTAGCTCCTTGGATAAATGCGACTTAATCCTTTCATCGATGGAGCTAAGAGTATTAAATGTATGATTTTCGTCAAAGTAGATTGTATTCATGGTGTTGTACTTCATCATGGTCTGCAATATTTCAGTGCCATTTTTCAAGCCCTCCAAGAGCTCACTCATTTCCTCCTCCTGAGAAAACTTCTCAGGATAAATATGCAGTGAAACAAAATCTAAGGGTACATTTTTACTCTCCACATAGTTTAGATAATCCTCCAACCATGTGCTGTCTTTAAGGGCTTGATGGGTGATGGAAGGTCCTCCAACCTTTAATTTCTGTGAAATCGACTTTAAGGCAATTGCCGTTTCCTCATAGAATTTAAAATACTCTTCCTTTCCACCTACCCAAAATACATGTTCTAATTCTGGTTCATTCCACACCTCGAAATACCAAGACTCTACTTCCTCTTTTCCATACCTATTTATAATGTGCTTGGCAAATTCCTTTACCATGTCTGTCCATAGACTGATTTCCTTGGGCTGAGATATGTTCGCTTTCCACCAAAACATGGTCTCATCTGATTCCCCTATTTCAGATGGCATAAATCCCAGTTCTATAAAAGGCTTAATCCCCACTTCCTTAAAGAAATCAAACAGCTCGTCTACATAGGACCAGTTGTAAATTATATTGCCTTCACCGTCGTAGTTTAGTACCATCATCTCGTCTGAGAATATACCGTGAAATCTAATATATTTAAACCCAATTTCCCCTTGAATCTCTCTCAATTGGCTTCGCCATTGGGATCTAAGCCCCTCCGCTGCCCTGCCAAATGTAGTTAGATTTCTCCAGTAATAGTCATTGGCTACCCCCTGTTTTGTAGCGTCTATGACTATGGTTCTCTTCGACTTATTGACTACGTGGTTTCTCTGTTCTCCCTCATCAAAGTAGTCTAGGTACTGAAATAGCCTTGAAAAAGCTTTAGTCCTGTCTACATCCAAGTATGTCTTGCTTTTCTGCCTTACTATGTCCAAATCCCTGGTGTTTCTTTCCTCAATGCTGCTTTTTTGTCTATAATGGGATGGAGGAAACCCATATACTTTATTAAACATCGAGTTAAGAGCTTTGGCACTGGGATATCCGCTTTCAAATGCGATATCCGTTATTGTTTTATCTGAACTTCTAAGAAGGGTTTTGGCTTTTTCTAGCCTTTTAATATTTACGTACTCCTGAAAGGACATACCCATATGCTTCTTCAGAAAATGGGATGTATAGTACATGCTCAACTCTTCGTTGTTTGCCACGTCTTTCAAGGTTACGCCTTTCTCTATATTTTCATCGATATAGTTTACCATGTTGACTAACCTTTGGATATTCTTGCCAACATTTCGCATGGTTTGTTCCTCTGGCTGCACTTCTTCAAAATTGTTAATTATATAGTCTCCAAATAATAGAATGTCACTTCCCAAGGTAAACATGTTTTTATTTTTACTTTTTACTAAATTCCACACTATCTTTGCCAAATAGTATCTAACCATATCGTACTTTTCCTGTTGGTCCTTGTGGAGAAAAGATTTACAATTAAATGCTTTGCCCTCTAATCCTGGGTAATATTTCTCGTATTGATTGACATCCAGCTGCAGAGCCAATAATATGTTCTCTTCTTTAGTTTTACTTGTACTGTGTATTTCATTGGCATTTATTAAAATTACGTCATTTTCCCTAAGTACGTATTCATCGGGTCCTACTTTTACATTTACGGATCCTTTCAGAACCATAAGAAGTTCCATTTCCCTGTGAAAGTGCATTTGCAGCTCTTTTACGCTGTGAATAAAAACTTTCATAGGTGCCGTATCATCCGTAGTTATAGCTTCATAGTAATAGTCCATTTTTTTCACTCCCATATATATTTTACAATGATACCATATTTGTACTATCCGTCACTTTGTAATACACTTTGTCCATTATATCCATTATACATATGGTCACTTAACAAATACTGAACAAAAAAAGGCCGAAATCTCAAGAAACAGACTTCAGTCTTTTTTTGCTATATTAAATATATTTGTTGTATAGGGAGATTGTGCCTTTCATAGGCTTTAGGTTCATTTCTTCCCAAAGTCTCTTGGTATATTCGTTGAAAAAACTTTCCAGACTGTATCTTTTATGTTGTTCTCCGTAAAACTTTATCATCAATTCTGCCATATCTTCGTTGTAGGGTTCCATAAAATAAATCTTGTCTAAACAACTTTTTAGAGGTTTGCTGTCAATATTATCTTCGATTGCCTTGCTGGCAAAGTCAAATAATACGTGTAATACCCTCTCTCTTATGGACAATTGCGGCTCTATAGCCCAAGCATAGGCCTCTTCCTCTAAAAAATCGCCCTTGTAAATATCGATAATCTCCATTACTTCACACTCATTTTGTCCATTCTTATCCAATATCTTATTTAATGCTTCAAAGTCGGAGTCTATGGGCATTTCCAGTTGATAACCGTCATTGAGATAGAGTACACACTTTGGATATCCAGCCTTCTCCAAGTTTTTTCTTAGCTGATATATGGTTGTATGTAGTAGGGTGGTGGCCTTTTCCATATCTCTTTGGGGAAATATGGTCTCCATGATGACGGCCTTGGGCACTATTCGGCTTTTATTGTGCCACAAGTATGCAAATAATTCCTTTGATTTTTGGGTACGCCATACCAGCTGTCCCCCGCTTAAATCCTGGACCTGTAGTGAACCAAAACTGTTGACTTTCAATTTTTCCCCTGTCTTTTTCTTTGATTTATTGCTTTCTATCAATCTACTTAAGGTCTTTTCTAGTCGTTTATCTTGTATTGGCTTTAGCAAATAATCTATGGCATTTAACTCAAAAGCATCTACGGCGTATTGGGAGTATGCTGTAACGAATACTATATCTACGGTATCCATTTTATCCATCAGTATCTCGGCGAACTCCAGTCCATTTATCTCCCCCATTTCTATATCTAGAAATATGACATCTGGCTTTGCATTTACTATTTCTTTTAAAGAGGTAACGGGGTTTGTATAACTGCCCACTACCTGTATGTCTTTAAATTGCCATAGCTTTCTTTTTAGTAGTTCCGTGGCTATGGGCTCGTCATCAACTAAAACTGCCCTCATAACTTTTCACCTCTGGTATCGTAATATTTACTACTGTTCCCTTTTCAGCGTTACTGTCTATGGTAAGGGCTCCTCCCTTTAGACTTTTTACTTTTTGGAGTACATTTTTAAAGCCCAATCGTTGGCTGCCTCCTGTTAGGAGTTCTTTTTGCTTTTCTTCATCCATGCCTATGCCGTCATCTGCTATGGTGATATTTATCTGGCCTTCCTTTTCCTTGACGGCAATTACTATCTTTCCTTTGTCCCTATTTCTAACTCCATGCCGTATGGAGTTCTCCACTATGGGCTGTATGGTCAGAGGCGGTATCATTGCTCTTAAATCTTCATCTATGTCGTATTCTATCTCCAGTTTATCTCCATACCTCATCTCTTCTATGGCTAAATAAGCCTTAACTAGCTCCAATTCCCTTTCAAGGGGGATTAGTCCTTTTTCCATATGGACATCCAATTTTCCCCTAAAGTAGGTGGATAGGTTGTCCAGAGCTTCCCTTGCTTTTTCGCTATCTTTATAGCTTAGGCCAATTATCGTATTTATGGTATTGTAAAGAAAATGAGGTGCTATCTGGGAATGGAAGTATTTGAATTCCCTTTCCAATCCTTCTCCGTAGGTTTTCTTTGTCAGCAATAGTGACTGTACTCTAGGTATGAATTCCTCTGGGTCTATGGGCTTTCTTTGGAAGTCATTGGCACCGTAATCAAATCCTTTTACTAAATCCATGGTACTTCCCGAGGCTGTCAGTATTAGTATGGGTAATTCTGCCATGGAATAGTTTCTCCGCACCTCTTTGCATATCTTATCCCCTCCAATATCTGGCAGCATAAGGCCTAAGATTATTAAGTCTACTTTGTGTTTTTCAAGTATCTCCAGGGCTTCAGTCCCGCTATCAGCTAGCAATATGCTGTATTCCCTAGGTTCTAGTATGTCCACAAGGACTTTTTGATTTAGGGGTTCGTCGTCTACTATTAGAATCGCTGGTCTATTCTCATGGATATTCACTTTCCCTTTTAACTGTGGAACTACATCCATATACTTTTCATAATCGATATTTTCATCCTTTATCTCCAAATCTTCTCCTATATATAGTGGTACTGTAAATATAAAGTCGGATCCTTCGCCGTAGGTAGACCTTAGGCTTATCTCTCCTCCTTGGCTCTCCACTAAATGCTTCACTATGGATAGGCCGATGCCTAAACCATGGTTTTCTTCTCCCTCTATGGATTTTTGATAAAACAAGTCGAATACTTCATTAAAGTATTTGTCTTCTATTCCTATGCCAGTATCCGATACAGTAAATTGTGCTTTGTTCTCTGTATGCGTCCCAAATATAACTATTTCTCCTTCTTTTGTGTATCTAATGGCGTTGTTTACTAAATTATACACTATTTGTCTAAACTTATCGGGGTCCGCTTCTATGGCGGGAAAGTCTATGGGGATTTGATTTTTTAGGGCTATAAATTTCTCCTCAGGTATCAATGCCTTCATTTCCTTTAAAATATCTTCTATGATTTTATAAGGCCTAAGGGCCTTAATTCTAAGGGGTAGTTTTCCTTCCCTTATTTGAGAGGCTTCTAGTAAATCCGCCACAAGCCTAGTTAGCCTTTGCCCCTCTTGTTGTATGTATAATAGATCCTCTTGCTGCTTCGGATTTAGACTTCCTTTTCTTCCTTCAATTAGATTCCTTGCCAAGTTCAATATTATGTGAAGGGGAGTTCTCAATTCGTGGGACGCCTTTGCTAGGAATTCGTCCTTTAATCTGTCATGTCTCAGTAGCTTTTCAGACAGGGCATTGACTTCTTTGTAATCCAAGTGCAGCCTGTGGGTTACTAATACGGCGGAACCCCCTACTACGGATAAAATCAAAATCACTTCTACATTCCCCAAGTTGATTTCAAATATTATCTTTAGTCCCATTGTCACCCAATACATTATCAAAGAGTTTGAGATTAAAAAAATACATCCCAAAGAGTCGGTTTTTTTTATAATTGCCTTAAACAATATATAGAACAAATATATGTAAGAAATTGCGTACCCTATTATTACTACAGTTTGTAACATAGTTATGTAACTGGTCGTTACGCTATCGAAATCCTTGAGTATTAATAAAAATATCAGGAGATTCGATATGGTAATTACCTTGACTATGGTTTTATTTGCGTGTTCGGTAAAAAAATAATATGTAAATTGTAGAAGTCCTATGGACACCAATAGCATACTCACTATTTGCATCCTAGTCCTTGCGGTGAAGCTGTAGTCGTAAACATATTGCAGTATTTGTTCATTCATGGTAGACAAATAAAATGCCATCAACAAATTTGTGATGCTAAAAAATATAAGGTATTTTGATCTGCTTCTTAGAAAATATAGTATAAAGAAATATACTCCAACTACAATGGTTGCAGATATTACCATAGTCTCCAATATGATGCTTTTGTTGTTTTCCTTTGTTATGGTTTTATAGGTGCCAAAGCCTATGGATCTTAGGATGCCACCTGCCCTGGCGTATTTAAAGTTTGATATATGGGCGATTAGCTCTATCTCATTGTCGGTACTATTACATACTCCGACTTTATATCTGCTCTCCGGAACAAATCCATCCAGGGATGTGGAGGGATTTCCTGACTTGATGACCTGGTTGCCATTTAACATTATTTTACTGGAGAGCCTGATGGTCTTTGTCTTTAAACCATACATCTCGTCTTTTGGGAGGTATATTTTCAACCTATAGGTGCCTGTCCCTTCCATTCCTCCCATGTTTTTTTCCCAAGAGCCGGGGACGTTGATAGTCTCCTTTATATAATCATATCTTCCCTCATTTATCTCCTTTGGGCTAAGATGCACACCTGGATAAAACTCCCATTCCCCATCTAAATCTACGATACCTTCCATATTCCACGTTCTAAGGTCCATTATGCCGTTTGCCGCACTGAATCTTGTATCTCTGCTAGGCATATTAATCAAAAAAAGATTTACCAACACAAATATAGTGATGAAAATTGATATGGTTATTGGCAATGTATTTTGATTTTTGAATCTGTGTTTGGCTTTCACATTATCACCCTTTGCATAGTAAACGTTAAGGTATATATACCCAAGGCGAAATGCTTATAAAACACAATTCAAATTATTGTTAATATTGTAACCTTTTTGTATACAATAGATTTTTGTTATATTATATAATGCTTTTAGGGAGGGATTTAAATTGAAGACAAAAAAGATCTTTATATTTATTTTGCTAATATTATCTTTTGTGTTTATATTCTCCGGATGTGCTAAAAACGCACCTGACATTGCCCCCATGACTGCTAATCCAGAAATGGAAGGTATGCCCGTGAGGGCAAGCGCAAGTTCTATGGATAAGGCCGTAGAGGAATACGGCGAGTATACATCCACATCTGTGGAGCCTGAAAAAATCATTACTACTATAACGGTTACTATGCAGACAAAGGAATTTATGGATACAACAGATAAGTTAAATTCCCTTATTTCCGATTATAAGGGATATATTGAAAATTCAAATATCTCCTACAATAACTATATAAATTATACGGGACTAAAAAGTTCTAGCTATACTATCCGAATCCCAAAGGGAGAAATGACAAAATTCGTAGACGAACTTAAAGAAATAGGAAATATAATTTCTGAGAACACCAATAAGGAAGACATCACCAAAAGATATAGGGATACAGAGTCTAGACTAAGGGTAGTAGAGACAAAGGAAAATAGAATTTTGAGCCTTCTAGAAAAAGCAGATAAGATGGAGGATATCATTGCCCTGGAAAATCAGCTTAGCGACATCATATATGAAAAAGAGAATCTTACAGCAAATATAATGGAAATGGACGATAAGGTGGATTACAGCACTATTTATGTAAATATAGAAGAAGTGGCAAAGTTGACAACTGGCGAGACGGCAAAGACACCATTCACCACGAGGTTATCCAATGCCTTTAGGGATTCCCTTTATTTCTTTAATTACAATATTGGAAACTTAATTATTTCCATAGTTTACTTTTTACCTTACGCTTTAATCATTGGAATAGTATTGTACGCTGTTTGGAGATTTCTAAGGTTTAAAAAAGAAAAGCTTCCACGAAAGTAGACTTTTATCACCTTGCATACTGTGCAGGGTGATAATTTTTTATGCAATTGTTAAATGAATTTTTGTATGATAAAATATTCATATAAATACGAGTTAGGGGGCAATTTCATGAAGCGAAAGGATTTTATATTGGCATTGATGGTAGTAATAGTATGGGGTGCTAATTTTACTGTAATTAAATTAGGACTAGATGGCGTACCTTCCATGCTGCTGGTTGCCATGAGGTACTTTTTTGTGGCATTTCCTGCAGTTTTTTTCATTAAAAGACCAAATATTCATTGGAAATACGTCCTTTACTATGGGTTTACTGTAGGAGTAGCTCAATTTGGCTGCCTGTTCTATGCCATGGAAATAGGCATGTCTGCGGGATTAGCCTCCATTATCGTGCAGTTACAAGCATTTTTATCGCCATTTTTAGGCTCAATATTTTTAAAGGAAAAACTGAAACCAAAACAGCTAATCGGCTTTTTTATCGCAGCTATTGGCCTCACTTTTATAGGTATAGCATCTACATCTAATGGAATATCTGCCATTCCCGTAGGTGCACTTTTACTGACACTTGGTGCACCCACTTTTTGGTCTATATCTAATATCATCGCCAGGTACGCCTCGGATTTGGCCAAGGAGAATGGCGATAAATTAGATATGTTAAGTCTTGTGGTATGGTCTGGCCTGGTACCACCTATACCTATGATTGGCCTAGCCTTATTGATAGATTCGCCAGATGTTTTAATCAATTCAATCGTCAACTTAAGGTTCATTTCCCTGTTTTCCGCTTTATATATTGGGCTCTTGGCCACCTTATTTGGATACGGATATTGGAATATACTTTTATCTAAGTATCCCCTTGCTAAGATATCGCCTTTATCTTTGTTGGTGCCCATTACGGGACTATTTACAGCTAGAATCGTCCTATCTGAGAGTTTATCGGGGATGCAATGGATTGGTGCATTTATCATACTTGCGGGGTTGATAATAGCAAATATCGATTTCAAGCAACTATTGAATAAATCTACCGAGCCCAATTAACCCCTTTTGTGCCACCGGGGACGGTTCTCGGTGGCACATTATAATTTCTAGAATATATTGAATACCTAAGGCTTATATTGTATAATAAGACTCAAGACATATCGGATAGCGAGGAGGGGTAAAGTGACTAACGAAGATTTTCAAATTATTGTACTGGAAAAGTTAACAAATCTTGAAGTGGGACAAAAGGTTTTGGAAGAAGGGCAAAAAGCTTTGGAAGAAAGACAAGGTATTCTTGAAGCTGGGCAAAAGGCCTTGGAAAAAGGGCAAAGGGCTTTGGAAGAAAGACAAGGTATTCTTGAAGCTGGGCAAAATAGTATGAGAGATGACATCAAGGCTCTTGAAGCTGGGCAAAAGGCCTTGGAAAAAGGGCAAAGAGCTTTGGCAGAAAGACAAGGTATTCTTGAAGCTGGGCAAAATAGTATGAGAGATGACATCAAGGCTCTTGAAGCCGGGCAAAATAGTATGAGAGATGACATCAAGGATATTAAGGAAGAGCAGCGAGATATGCGTAAGGATATCAAGGCAATTATGGAGCAAACTGCAATTTTAACGGAATTTAGAGAAGAAACTAATATGAAGTTCGATAAAATTAATGAAGATTTACAGTCTATTACATCTGTCTTAGGAGACCATGAAGTTTCCATAAGGACGTTACAAAGAAGGGCCTATTTAATATAAAAGTGTGCCACCGAGAACCGTCCCCGATGGCACAATGGGGTGTTTAAATGGAAATAAAGATTTTTGAAGATATTGGTTGAGGATATAGTAAATTGGCTGTCGTGGTCGACGCGGCCTTAGAGACCCTAGGTATGAATCTCAATATTGAGATTTTTGGAAATCCTAGGGCATTTTACAGACACGGTGTAGAAACCCATCCAGCTCTTATGATAAACGGGAATATACTGGTAGAGGGGTATATACCTACTAATGAGGATATGATAAGTTTACTAAAAAAGCTAGGCTAAGCCTAGCTTTTTATATTTTGAATTTTCGAACCATATCATTTAGATTCATTGCCATACTGGCCTGATCTTCTGCCACTTTAGCTACTTGTTCCATGGCTTTGCTCATTTCTTGAGTATTTTCCGATATATTCATGGAGCTGCTAGTAGTCTCCTCTACGGAGGCTGCCACTGTTTCTATGACGTCATTTACCTGTTCTATGGAAGATTGGATTTCCTCTGAGGTCTCAGCAAATTCATTTACTAAATTGCCCATGGTATCTGCATCTTCAAAGTACTGTTCCCCTGTCTTTACCAAGGATTCGTAATCGTCAATTACCTCTTCGTCTATGAACTTCAATACATTTCTCGCATCTCCTGACAAATTATCAAAGGAACTTCTTACTTTGTCTATCATTATTTGAATTTCTTCTACGGATTCTTCTGATTGTTCTGCCAGTTTTCTAACTTCGTCTGCTACTACGGCAAATCCCCTTCCCTGTTCTCCTGCCCTTGCTGCTTCTATGGCTGCATTTAGTGCCAGCAAGTTAGTTTGTCCAGCTATATCCGATATACTGTTGGCCATTAGCTCTATTTCTTTGACTACTTCCCCTTCTTTTATGGATTCCAGTATCTTCTTTTGGTTTTCCTCGTATATCCTTATGGCCTCGTTCTTTGCCTTTTCTCCTTCGTTTCTCAAAGTTTCCGCCCTAGACTTTATCTCCACTACGAGATTATTGCCTTCCACTGCCTTTTCTGCCAGTTGGCTAGCATTCTTTCCTATTTCAAGGCTCGATGCCAAGACTTCTTCTACAGCGGCTGAGGTTTCTTCCATGCCCCCTGCTATTTCTTGAGTTGCCATATTGGAGCTCTCCCCTTGGGCAGCCATTTCTTCTGATGAGGCCGATAGTTCCTCAGAGGATGCACTCATGTCCTCGGCGGTATCCAATATTCCCCTTAGGGTGTCCTGCATACTCAATGTTATTTCGTGAAAGGCATTTGCCAGCTTTCCGCCCTCGTCTTTTCTACCTAAAAACTCTTCTGGTATTCTTACAGAAAAATCTCCATCGGCAAAGGAGTGAGCTATATCTACTGCTGCATTTATTGGATTTGCAACTATACTGCTGATTACTAGACTGAGTATTACTGCCAGTCCCAATCCCACTGCACTGACTGCAATGGATAGAAATCTTACTCTGGAATAGGCGTTATTTGATTCCACCATTACATCGTCTGCCCATACATCTGCCTGTGTTTTCATTTTCTCTATTATATCTCCCAGTTCTCCTCTTCTTTCGTTTACTTCCGCATTGAGTCTTTGTCCTGTTGAAATATTGTTGCTTTTTATGGCATCGATTGTTTCTCTCCATTTTTCTCTAAACCTCTGTAATGCAACTTCATAATCATCCACCATTGCCATTGTACCCTGAAGCAAATCAAATTCCTTATATGTCTCAATTATGGCATCATTTTCTTCAACTAGTTCCTGGATACGGGTGTCCGATCGATATATTACATTTACATCCATGGTAGTAGGGTATTCCCACACTATCTTTAAAATCTCAGTTTCTACTTCTCGAAGGTTAGTGTTTAGAGTATCCATCAGCTGAATCCTTCCCACTCCCCCTTCATACATTCTTTTCACATTGTTGTTTACATCGCTTAAGTTTACAATACTATAAATCCCCTGAAATCCGATAATTGCTGCCATCAATAAAAAACTGATTACTAATTTTTTTCTCGTGTCCATATCCAAGAACCATTTCATCGTCATCACACCTTTGCCTTATTTTAAGCTATTGATACCCCTTTTCGTCTATAAAATCTTATTGAATATGTTAAAAAAAATTAACAACTATCCAAAAGAATAGTTGTTAACCTCCCTAATATACTGGCCTGCACATATGAGCATACTTTGGATTGTTTCCCGTTGTCAGTCCAAAGAACAGTTTTTTCAACTCTTTTGTCACTTTTCCTTCTTCTCCATTGCCTACCACCCTTCTGTCAACTTCTGTAATTCCAGTTACCTCCATGGCAGTTCCGCTAAAAAACAGTTCTTCCGAATTGTAAAGTTCTGTCCTTGCCACACTCCTTTCCACTACTTCCATGCCCAATTCATTTTCCGCAAGGTCCATGACCAATTTTCTAGTTATTCCCTCTAAAATATCGTCTGATACTGGAGGTGTGACTAATTTCCCTTTCTTTACTAGAAATATATTTTCTCCTGGCCCCTCGCAAACAAATCCAGAGTTTGTCAGGAATATGGCCTCGTCAAATCCGTTTTGCAGCACTTCCATGGAGGCTAGGGCTGAGTTTAAATACCCTGCTGTTGCCTTTGTCCTCGGCGGCAGCATGGTGTCGGAAATCCTTCTCCAGCTACTGACGGCAACCCTAAGGGTGTCTTTCCCAGAATAGCTGCCTAGGGCCTGAGTATATATGACTATTCTATCGTCATCGTCCCCATACAATGTTGGACTTAGTTTATTGGAGCCCTTATATACTACTGGCCTAATGTAGGTCGTTTCCTTGTGCCCATTCTTTTTCAATAGTTCTACGGTGAAATCGCATAGTTCTTCAACTGTATAGGGTACTTCCATAAATAGTGCCTTCGCAGACTCTAATAGCCTTTGGTAGTGCTCTTCCATGGCAAATCCATATAATTGTTGCTTTTCTTCGTCCCAATATGCCCTTATGCCTTCAAAACACCCTAGACCGTAGTTAAAGATTTTAGATCTTACGCTTACGTTTACCTCACTTTCTTTTACAATTTGTCCTTGATAAAATACATATGATTCTGACATTTTATTCTTCCTCCTTTATGATAAACAAATGGCTCCTGTGGAGGCAGAGGTAACTATTTTTTCGTATTTTGCCAAGTATCCCTTCGCCTTAGATTCCCTAGGTTCCCACTTTTTTATTCTTTCTTTTAATATATTTTCATCTACTTCAAAGTCCAATTTCCCTTCTACCATATCTATGGTAATATAGTCTCCATCTTCTACAAAGGCTATGGGTCCCCCTGCACTTGCCTCTGGGGATACATGGCCTATGGATGCTCCCCTGGTGGCTCCTGAAAACCTTCCATCGGTGACTAGTGCCACATCTTTGTCCAGTCCCATACCTGCCAAGGCAGATGTGGGGGTCAGCATCTCTCTCATGCCAGGCCCACCTTTCGGCCCTTCGTATCTGATGATTAGTACTTCCCCTTTCTTTACCCTGCCTTTCATAATCGCCTCTACGGCCGCCTCTTCTCCGTCAAATACTTTGGCTGGTCCTCGGTGTCTAAGCATTTCTTCTGCTACGGCTGACCTTTTGACTACTGCCCCATCTGGGGCTAAATTCCCCTTTAAAACTGCTATGCCTCCCGTTTGACTATAGGGCTTTTCTATACTTGCTATGACCTTGTGGTCTTCTACTTTGTAATTATAAATTGTCTCCCCTAGGGTTTTTCCCGTTACAGTTGTCACATTTAGGTCTAGCAATTTCCTTTTATTTAACTCTCCCATGACTGCCATTACTCCTCCTGCGTCGTGGAGGTTTTCTATATGATAGGGGCCTGCTGGCCTTAATCGACATAGATTTGGAGTATTCTCGCTTATCTGGCTTATTTTATCTAAATCCATAGGCACTTCCGCTTCATGGGCTACGGCAAATAAATGCAATACTGTGTTGGTGGAGCACCCCAAAGCCATATCAACAGCCAAAGCGTTGTCAAAGGCTTCCTTGGTCAATATATCCCTTGGCCTTATGTCCTTTTCCAATAGCTCCATTATCTTCATTCCCGAATATTTTGCCAGTCTTACCCTATCGCTATATACTGCAGGTATGGTGCCGTTTCCAGGAAGAGCCATACCTAGGGCCTCTGTCATACAGTTCATGGAATTCGCCGTAAACATTCCTGAGCAGGAGCCACAACTGGGACAGGCGTTGTTTTCTATCATCAGTAATTCGTCCTCTGACATCTTTCCTGCACTTACTGCCCCTACGGCTTCAAATACTGTACTTAAGTCTATTTTATCGTCGCCGACCCTTCCCGCCAGCATTGGTCCGCCGCTAAGTATTATGGTTGGTATGTTTATCCTAGCAGCCGCCATTAACATCCCAGGTACCACCTTGTCGCAATTTGGTATCATGACTAAAGCATCTAGTCCATGGGCCATAGTCATTATCTCTACGGTATCTGCTATAAGCTCTCTACTGACTAAGGAATATTTCATGCCGTCGTGGTTCATGGCTATGCCGTCACATACTGCTATGGTGGGAAATTCCAGAGGTGTCCCCCCTTCCATAAGTACTCCTTTTTTCACTGCTTCTGCTATTTCCCTTAAATGCTTATGACCTGGCACTATTTCGTTAAAGGAATTTACTATCCCCACTAGGGGTCTATGTATCTCTTCGTCTGTAAGGCCAAGGGCCTTAAACAGAGACCTATGAGGTGCTTTTTCTATTCCCTTCTTTACTTTAAAGCTTCTCAATTCCATCACCTTCCTTATTTCTTTAGCCAGCTCATCATGCTCCTTAGTTTTTTCCCTACTACTTCTACGGGATGGCTTGCTTCCAATTTCCTCTGTGCATTAAATCTAGGTCTGTTTACCTTGTTTTCCAGTATCCAATCCTTAGCAAAGGTTCCGTCTTGGACTTCTTCTAATATCTTTTTCATCTCTTTCCTAGTTTCCTCTGTGATTACCCTTTTACCTGCGGAATAATCCCCGTATTCTGCCGTATCGCTGACGGAATACCTCATATAACTAAATCCGCCTTGGTTTATTAAATCTATGATTAGCTTCATTTCATGAACCGTTTCAAAATAGGCTAACTCTGGAGAGTACCCTGCCTCTACCAATGTGTCAAACCCCGCCTTCATTAGCTCCGTAACTCCTCCGCATAGTACTGCTTGTTCTCCAAATAAATCGGTTTCTGTCTCTTCCTTGAATGTGGTCTCCACCACTCCTGCCCTGGCACCGCCAACTCCCGCTGCATAGGCAAGGCTAACATCCAAAGTGTCTCCTGTCACGTCTTGGTGTACTGCTACTAGGCATGGTACTCCCTTGCCCTCTAAGTATTGGCTCCTCACCGTATGTCCTGGCCCCTTTGGTGCAATCATAAACACGTTTACATCCTCTGGTGGTGTGATTTGACCGTAGTGGATATTAAATCCATGGGCGAAGGCCAAGTATTTTCCACGTTTCAAATATGGCTTTATGCTGTCTTCGTATAGTTCTACCATTTTATCGTCGCTTACTAAAAGCATAAGTACATCTGCCCACTCTGATACTTCTTCTACTGTGCCTACCTTCAGGCCTGCTGCCTCTGCCTTTTGCCAAGATTTGCTGCCTTTGTACAGCCCAACCATGGTATCTACACCAGATTCAAATAAGTTCAAGGCATGGGCATGTCCTTGGCTCCCATATCCTACTACACCTACTTTTTTTCCATCTAGTAATTCTAATTTACAGTCCTTTTCATAAAACATCTTTGTCATTTTATCTCCTCCATTACATTTTTTCTCCTCTGCTCATGGCTAGGACTCCTGTCTTTGCCATTTCCAGTACTCCAAAGCTATCCATCATTTCTACAAATCCAGCCAACTTTTCTCCATCTCCAGTTATTTCGATGGATACTGAATTTGGCCCCACATCTAGGACATTGCCTCTGTATATCTCTGCTATTTGAATAATATGTGGTCTCGTTTCATTGTCAGATTTCACTTTTATTAGCATCATCTCCCGCCTGATGACTCCAACTTGGGGAAATACCTTTACCTTTGTCACTTCGATAATTTTATGGACTTGGTTCTTTATCTGTTCCAGTATCTTTTCATCCCCTTCTACTGTAAGAGTAAGCCTAGTATATCCCTCCATATTGGTGTGTCCTGCTGTCATCTTCTTCACAAAATACCCCCTTCTGTTAAACAGGGACATTATTCTAGCTACGATGCCATTGGTATTTTTAGCTATTATCAGCAGTTCATGTGTTTTATGCTCCATCTAAAACCCCCCTTTTCCCTACCATATGCCGAACTGTCGTACCTGCCGGTATCATAGGCAATACATTTGCTTCTTTTTCTACTATGCAGTTGATGATTACCGGTTCATCTAGATTTAATAGTTTTTCTAAGTTCTCTTTCATTTCTTCTTTAGTTCTTATGGTCGCCGACCTTATTCCATAGGCCTCTGCTATCTTACTAAAGTCTGGATTTAAACTTAAATCTACGAAGGAATATCTTTTTTCGTTGAACATTTCCTGCCACTGCCTCACCATGCCCAAGAATGAATTGTTTAGTATCAAAATCTTTAAAGGAAGGTTATACTGCTTTGCCATCATAAGTTCGTGAAATGTCATTTGAAACCCGCCGTCTCCCACTACTGCCAGGACTTTTTTGTCTGGTCTTGCCACCTGTGCCCCTATGGCCGATGGCAGTCCAAATCCCATGGTTCCAGAACCTCCTGAGGTGATTATGCTCTTTGGGTTTGTATAGCTTAGATACTGGGCTGCCCACATTTGATTTTGTCCTACATCTGTAGCTATGATGGCTTCACCCTTTAGAAGTTTATCCACCTCTTCCAGTACTTCTTGGGGCATTAGTTTTCCATCTGCTGATTTGGGATATTCCATGGGATATTGAGCCTTTAAATCTTGTACCCTCCTTAGCCACTCTCGGTTATCTAGCCCTTTTATAGATTTATTGAATTCTACTAATACGCCCTTTAAATCTGCCACTATGGCAATATCCACTTCCTTGTTTTTTCTTATTTCTGCAGGGTCTATATCTATGTGGATTATCTTTGCATTTTTGCAGAACTCCTTTGGATTACCAGTTATTCTGTCGTCAAATCTAATTCCAGCGGCTATTACTAAATCTGCTTCATCTGTAGCTAAATTTGCAGGTACTGTTCCATGCATTCCGAGCATCCCCAGGGACAGTGGATTGTTTGTAGGAAAACCCCCTAGGCCCAGTAATGTCATGGTAACTGGAATATTGTTTTTCTCTGCAAATTCTCTTAGTTCTGGTGAGGAGCCTGATTTGATTACTCCTGCCCCTGCGATTATCAATGGCCTTCTAGAACCCTTTATTAATTCTACAGCCTCCTTCACTGCCTCAGTCCCATTCTGGGGCTTAGGATTATATCCTGGAAGGTCCAGTTCTTCACTATAAAGTCTTTCGTATTCTTCCATGTCCATCTCCGCCATTTGGACGTCTTTTGGGATGTCCACCAGGACGGGTCCTGGTCTTCCTGTTCTAGCTATGTAATGGCCTTCCTTGATTACCCTAGGCAAATCCCTTATATCTGTGACTAGATAATTCATCTTTGTAATTGGAAGTGTTGTTCCCACAATATCGCTTTCCTGAAAGGAGTCTTTACCTAGCATAGATATGCCCACCTGTCCTGTAATTGCCAGCAGGGGAGTCGAATCCATATGGGCAGTCATGATGCCCGTCACCAAATTAGATGCCCCGGGACCAGAGGTGGCTATACATACGCCTACTTTGCCCGATGCCCTTGCATATCCGTCAGCCTCGTGGGCTGCTCCTTGCTCATGCCTTGAAAAGTAGTGTTTAATTTTATCAAATTTGTATATTTCATCGTAAATAGGTATTACTGCTCCCCCTGGATACCCAAAGACATCCCTTACTCCTACTCTGTATAGGGTTTCCAATAAAATCCTAGACCCATTTATTTTTTTCATACCATCACCTTTCCTCTCGATTTGAATACAAAAAGTCCCTAGTATATAAATATACTAGGGACGAAATATTCGCGGTACCACCCGTGTTTACAATTTCCTCACGGAAATAGCCTCTTCAGGTCCAAGAACTTGTCTTTAACCCTAGCCATGTAACGGTGGCAGTCTTTTAAAAAAGATCCCGGTCCCATTTACTCTGTTGCCATTTCAACGGACAGTTCAGGAGTGATTATTATATACATTTTTAATTCTGACTCTCACCGTTTGTCAGTTCTCTGTAATTAAAGGACTGTATTTTTCTCTCCCTCGACACTATTTGTATTCAGATTTTTTATAATTACTGGATATACTATATCAAATTTTCATTCTTGTCAACCTTTTTTTTAGAAAAATTTCATATTTTCCTATATTCTACGGTTTTATCCCAATTTATCTCCCTTTTCCACTTCCCTTTCTGGCTGTATAAGCACTACTCCCCCTTGGGAGTATGTACCCAGTACTAAAACTTCCGACTGAAATCCTGCTATGTTCCTTGGTGGAAAGTTTACTACTCCAAGGACTAGTTTCCCCAGTAATTCCTCAGGGGTATAGTGTTCAGTTATTTGTGCACTGGAGTTTTTTAGCCCTATTTCATCTCCAAAATCTACTGTCAATTTATAGGCTGGGTTTCTAGCCTTTGGAAATTCCTCTGCTTTGACTATTTCCCCCACTCTAATGTCTAATTTTAAAAAATCATCAAACGTCGCCATTCTCTTTTTTCTCCTTATAGTTGTTAATTGCAGCCCTAAGGCCCTTAACCCCAAGGACCGAACAGTGAAGCTTGCTCTGTGGCAAACCATCCAAGGCAGCTATTAATTCCTTTTCTGTAATTGCCATGGCTTCGTCTATAGTCTTTCCCTTTGCCATCTCTGTAATCATGCTGCTGGTGGCTATGGAGGCGGTGCAGCCGAAGACCAAGAAGCTGATGTCCTTAATGGTTTCATCTTCTACTTTCAAATAGACTGTTAGAGAGTCCCCGCATTTTAAATCACCGTATGTTCCTTCTCCATCGGGCTCTGTCATGCTGCCTACATTTCTTGGGCTCATGAAATGCTCTATTACCTTCATGGAATACTCAGAATACATTTAATCACTTCCTATTTTTTTCTTTTGCACATAAATCCATTTTAACATATTATTTTGCTTTTTGTAGGAAAAATGTTTGAAAACTAATTTGAGATAAATAATAGGGTACCTAAAAAGCTTTAGGTACCCTAAATAAGGAGGTCTATTATTCTAGAACCTTTATTGTTCCATTTTCTGTAATCTCAACTTCTACCCTAAGTACTTCCTGTAAAAAGTCATAGGGTACGTAGGTGGTAGAGTTTTTTAACTCTGGAGCTGTGCCAAGTTCTATATGCATTCTGGCAAAGTTGTAGCTGTCCTTTCCTATGGTAACTAAGGTCCAGTGGGACCCCTTCAGAAGCTCTACACTTCTAGCCTTGTCATTCCATGTGACTTCGTATCCAAGGGCTTCCCCTATTTGTCTAAGGGGCAGCATAAGGATTCCTTCTTCATTCTCATACATTTCCTTGGAAAGTACAAATTCTTCGTCTCCAATATTTATTTTATCTAAGACTTTTATTTCAGTTGCAACAAACGCGTCTTTTTCGTCTAATACTATTATCTTTTCAGGAGATGTCTGGCCTGGGTAACTTAGCTGTACTATGGTGTAGAATACTATTAAGTCCTTGTCTTTTATATCGTCTTTATCCAGTTCATCGCCCTTTGTGTCAACTATTACGGTTTTTTCAGATATATTTAGTCTAAGTCCTCCATCGCCGCTAAGTAGATCATCGTCAAATCTTGAGACCATTACACCTCTTATTTCTTCGCTGCTATTGACTACTAGGACATCGGGGGCTAATTGTGGGGGCATGCTCATTAGCATTATGGTGTCTTTGCTGTAATATCCAGTAATCGTCATGCCCTTTTCTAACTTATCTATGGTTATGAAATCCCTAGTTTCATCGTCCAGCAATACAGTTTTCTCAGATACAAAAAAGACCATGCCACTATAGGGTTCATTTTCATCTTCTTTCACCAATATGGAGATATATCCTTCTTTTTCATTTATCTCGACAATTTTTCCCTTGTATTCAATATAATCTGGCATTTGAATTTCCTCCGCGGGAGCTGAAATCGGTGCTATATTTAATTCATTTGATGTATCCACAGCCCTTGATGCCACTGGACTCAGTGCCACAACTGCTGCCAGGGATAGAGATAAATACTTTTTCATATACTCACTTCCTTTGTTTTTCTTTTAGTATATCAACTTTGGAAGTTCAATTGGTTACATAGGGTTTACAATCCAGTTACAATATTTGGCAATAGTCCCTTAATTACTGCCTTGAAATAAGCCTAAAGTCCTAGTGACGTCCATTACAAATATTATCCCTGCACCAGGTTCTTCAATTTTCAATCTATGTTTAATGGAGTCTACAATTGCCTCTGTCTTTTCCATCTTGGAGAGTATGAGAACTATGTCCTTTTCAGGTTCTATTTCTATATTAAATATGACTTCTCTTTGGCGGGTGCCGCAGCCCCTTCCGTGAATTACCGTCCCTCCTGTGGAGCCTGCTTCAACGGCTGCATCCAGTATGTCCTCCGACTGTCCCTTTTCAGCTATTACAAATATGGCTTCGTGTCCCACTTCTTTCACACCTTTCTTTTCAGGATTGGATATATATTTTTCATCTTCAAATACCCTTATGCAATAGTTCAGTGGAATGGAAAAGGCTATTCCGTGATGAGGCTTATCTAGATGAAATCTTTTTTCTATGGTGTCGTAGAGTTTATCTTCCAATTCTTCGCCAACTATTGTAATGAAAATTTCCTTCCTCACATCTAAAATTCCCAATACATTTAGAATTTCATTTTTTACTGTCCCTTTCCCGAGAAATATTGTACTGGCAATGGCTCCCATTTCTTTACAAACCCTCAACACCTTGCTGCCTTTGCCAAAATCTATTATGGTGAAAAACAGTATTAATCCGTCTTTAGTGATGTTCACGTTTACCCTCCTTCCTTGCCTTTGCCTTAAATATTAGGCCCAAGGTCTGTATTGCCACTAAGGGCGTCATGGCCACCATGGCAATGACTCCAAATCCGTCTATCATTACATTGGCCGTAGGTATGGCTCCTGCGGCCCCCTGGGCAAAGGCCAATACAAATGTGGCAGTCATAGGGCCTGAGGCTACGCCTCCTGAGTCATAGGCTATACCCACGAATATGGGCGGAACCTTGTATGACAAGAAGGCACCCAGTGCAAATCCTGGAAGTAGAAAATGCCATAGTTTTAAGCTAGGTATCATAATTCTCAACATGGACATAGATACGGCAAAGGCTATTCCTATGGACAGGGCCATTAAAATAACTTTTCTCTTGATATGGCCTGCAGTCACTTCTTCCACCTGCTCCGTCAACACGTAGACTGCTGGCTCCGCCAATACTACGACCATTCCCAATAAAAATCCTATTACAGGCAATAACCAAGGGTAGAAAGTGGCTAACCCCTCTCCCATCACCCTGCCTACTTCCATAAATCCTGCATTTACTCCAACTAAAAACAAGGTAAGCCCAATATATGTATATAGCAATCCCTTTAGGATTATACTTTTACTTTTTTTATTTAGTTTAAACTTAGTCTTGTCAAATATTAGGAATAATATAAACAGAGGCAGCAATGTCAATATAGATTCCTTGAGAAATCGCGGAAATATCCGCATGTAAGGTCCCCATATGCCGACATTTGCAACAAATGCCTCTACTTCTCCTTGTACATCAGTTATTCCCTTTACAATATTTAGAAGCATCACTGCAAATATGGGCCCTGCCGATGCCAAGCCTACTAGGCCAAAGCTGTCCTCCTCCGAAGTCTTTCCACCTTTTAATTGGGATACTCCATATCCCAGTGCCAATATAAATGGAGTTGTCATGGCCCCCGTAGTTGCTCCCGATGCATCTACGGATATGGCTAGAAATTCTTCCAAGGCTCTTGTTCCCAATAAAAATATTATAAAATACACCATGGTAAACAACTTATTTAAAGGCTTTTCATATACTATTCTCAATAGGCCTATACCCACCATTATTCCCACCCCAATGGATACTACTACTAAAATCGTCACATTGGATATTAGGCCTCCTGATGCTATGTTGACTTCATTTGCTAGGATTTGCAAATCTGGTTCAGCTATGCTAATAAAAAATCCTAATACAAATCCCAATATGCCTACTAGATACGGGTTATTTGTCTTTGCTATGGTTTCCCCCATGAGGTTTCCAATGGGACCGATACCCAAATGGGCTCCAAATAAAAAAATTCCAAGGCCTATAATAACCAATACGGCACCTATGAGAAATCTCATTAGCATTTCTGTTTCAACGGGAATCAATGTAAAGTTTAATACCATAACTAATAATGTAATTGGAAAAACTGACAAGGATATTTCTTTTAGTTTGCTCAGTAATATGTTCAAATAAGGCTCCCCTTTCCTGTTAAATTTCATGCGGGAAAATTAGTATTATTATACCATATTCTCAGTTGATGTTGGGGACTTTTTTATTTTCACTCACTTTATCGCATATTTTGAATAAAATATAAGTAATATTTTTTACAAGATTTGTCTTTTCTGATATAATATAAAGTTATAAAATAATTTTAGGGGATGGTGATAATATGACTGTACAGATGAATGAAGTAACTATCATTCTCATGTCTTTATCCATAATGTTAATTTCTGGCTTTCTGATGACCCGTGTGACCAAACCCCTGAAACTGCCCAATGTAACTGCTTATATTATTTCAGGTATCTTAATCGGACCATATTTTTTAAAATTAATTCCCATAGATATGGTGGATAGTATGAGTTTTGTAGGGGATATTGCTTTGGCTTTTATAGCATTTGACGTGGGAAAATTTCTAAAAAAAGAAGTTTTTATCAGATCAGGTGTCGCCTCCATTATAATTACACTATTTGAATCCCTAGTTGCAGGGGCTGTTATTACGCTGGCCATGCGATTTTTATTTAAGCTTGAATGGGACTTTTCACTGCTTTTGGGTGCTATTGCCACAGCGACGGCTCCTGCCAGCACCATGATGACTATTAACCAATATAAGGCAAAGGGCGAATTTGTAGATATATTGTTACAAGTTGTCGCATTGGACGATATGGTTTGTTTGATTACATTTAGTTTGGTGGCTACATTTATTAACGCCAATAAAGCAGGTGGATTTTTACTATCCGATGCCTTGCTTCCCATACTTCACAACTTAGGGGCTTTGATTATTGGCTTTGTATTCGGTTTGATACTAGGTAAGATACTGACCCCTACAAGAAGTGATGACAATAGGCTTATACTTACTATAGCCATGCTTTTAGGCCTGTCTGCCTTGGCCTCTATGTTTGATATTTCGCCACTGCTTTCCTGCATGGTATTTGGAATTACTTATATAAATACTACTGAGGACAAAAAATTATATACTCAAATAAATCACTTTACCCCTCCAATATTGTCCTTATTTTTTATAATGTCGGGTATAAAACTAGATGTCAGTTCTTTATCGACATTGGGCATCATAGGAGTAGGATATTTCTTTATTAGGATAATTGGCAAATACGTCGGTTCCTATGTGGGATGTTATTTAACTGGAAAGGGGAAAAATGTATGCAACTACTTGGGATTTGCCTTAGTCCCCTCTGCAGGAGTTGCCATTGGTTTGGCATTCTTGGGATATAGGATTTTACCTCCTGATATGGGAAACCGATTGCTGACTATAATATTGTCATCGGCAGTATTGTATGAGCTCATAGGCCCTGCTTCGGCAAAGTTTGCCCTCTTTTATTCTGGAGCCATTAAAAAAAGCTAAAGCCCTGACATCTATCAGGGCTTTCTTTTAATCTTTGGTAAATAAGTTTTCAAATTTTCTTTGTATTCTCTTTCTTCTTTCCTCTGTTTCTTCTTCTTCAATTTTTAGGGATATTATATCCCCTTCCTTGGCACCTGGCGGTAAAACAGCCTTAGTTATATCCACTGTGTGACCAGTATCCAATTCTACTACAGCGTACTCCCCTTCAAATCTATCTATGGTAAACTTCATACATGACACCTCTATCTAAATTAATATGCAATGTTTTCACCATCGGCCTTTATGACTATGGTACCCAACATATCTGTCCTTAGAATTGTTATGTCCTTTTCCTCTAAGATTTCCAATATTTCCTCGTGGGGATGACCATATGTGTTTCCTTCACCTGAAGATATGACGGCAACCTCTGGGTTTACCGCCTCTAGGAATTCTGGGGAAGTGGAGGTTACGCTGCCGTGATGCCCTACTTTCAGGACCTTTGATTTCAATGCCCATATGTTATTTTCCAGCATCTCCCTTTCCGACAGTGCCTCTGCATCTCCTGTAAATAGGAATGAATTAGATCCATTAACTAATTTAATCACTATGGAATAATCGTTGGTGCTGCTGTAGTTTTCTCTATTGGGTGCCAATATTGTAAACTGTGCCCCATTTAAATCGTACTTATCTCCCACCACAGGTGCTGTAATCTTTAGGCCCTTGTCTGCTATACTATCTAGCACTTCTTCAAAGGTCTTTGTATTTGCCATCTTATTTGGCATTATTATGGTCTCTATATCGAAATTGTCTATGACATCATCCAGTCCACCTATATGGTCCGCATGTGGGTGGGTTCCTATGGCGTATTTTAATGTTTTTACTCCTTGTTCTCTTAGGTAATCTACTACAAATTTTCCATCTTTGTTGTTACCAGCGTCAATTATCATAGCCTCTGAGCCTTTTTTTATAAATATGGAATCTGCTTGACCTACGTCCAAAAAGTGGACCTCGAGGAATTCCCCTGTATTCATATCTGGCTCTGTCATATACTGATATATCATAGAAAACAATACGAAGGCTATGACTGCAATTGTGTAAAGCTTTTTGTTTCTTTTCACTCCATCACCTCTTATTTATGGCCTTCTTCTGGGACTATGCACACAAATTCTAATTTCTCATCTCCTGTATTCTTAAATTGATGATCTACATTTGATGGTACATAGGCGAAGGAACCTGCTTTTATCTCGTTGTCTTTTCCGTCTACGTGAAGTATTCCTTTGCCCCCTATTATATAGTTTATATGGGGCCACGGGTGATTGTGTTTTGGTGTAAATCCATTTGCCTCTACTTCAAAAATCCTCATTACATGGCCTTCCCATCCTTCTTTAGGAGTGATTAAGACCTTCATCAAGGCACCCTTTGCTTCTGGATTTTCAACTTTTGTTCCCTGCACTAAATCTTTATGTGATACTATCATTTTATCTCCCCCTTTATCTTGCTTACATACTAAATATAGCAAGTTTTTAAATCTTTTTCAACTGTGGCACCTTTGGTGTCAATCTGTAGTTCCTCTACAGTCCAGCTATTGTCTAGAGTCTTTAAATATTTTTTTATTTTTTTAGTGAATTCTCCATCGTCCTCTTTGGCAACTGCCATGATTGTAGGCCCTGCACCGCTTAGATAGGCACCAAAGGCTCCATATTGCTGACTTCTGTCTATTATGTCGAAAAAACTTGGTATAAGCTTCCCCCTATAGGGCTGATGCAGGACGTCTTTAAATGCGTATTCTAAGAGGTGAAACTTTCCATTGACTAAAGCCGTAAGGAGCATAGATACCCTAGACACGTTATTTGTACAGTCCTTAAACGGTATGGTCTCCGGAAGCACTTCCCTGGCCTTTTTAGTCGACAATGTAAAGTCAGGTATAAGGGCTACAAATTTTATACCCTTTGCTATATCTAACCTATTGTATATTGTTTTCCTTCCCTCTACAATAGAGACCACCAATCCGCCTAAAAGAGCAGGTGCCACATTGTCTGGATGACCTTCTATTTCCGTTGCCAGATCCAATATTTCATCTGTTGTAAGTATTTCTCCACCTAAGTAATTAGCCCCCATTATGCCGCCTATGATACAAGCGGCACTGCTGCCCAAACCTCTGGACATGGGCACTTGTGCATCCATATGGATTTTTATCCCCTTGGGATTGTATTTTATTTCGTCAAAGGTTCTCATCATGGACCTATAAACTAGATTGTTTTTACTGGCTAGGGACTTTTCAACTCCTGTAATCACAAAGCCCTTTTCTATCTCCTCAAATTCAAAATTGTTGTATAGATTTAAGGATATGCCTAAGGCATCAAATCCAGGCCCCAGGTTTGCACTAGTGGCAGGCACCTTGACTTTAACCATTTTGTTCACCTACTTGTAATATCCTGGCAACAGTCGATTTCATTTCATCTTTTTTACACAGGCTTTTATGGAGTATGTCCTTTGATTTAAGCTCATTTATGGGATTTGGTATCGCTACTTTAGTCCTGCCTTCCAAAAGCTCTAGTGTCTGAAACTCATCTATATCCTTTGTGTCTAATCCCAATGCCGCCGCTACTGTACTCCCAAACTTATAGGGATTTGCTGTGGATGCTATGACAGTTACGGTGTCGTCCCCTGTTTCCTCTTTGTATTTCCTATAGACATTGTATGCCACGGCAGTATGGGGGTCCATTAAATAGTATTCTTCATTAAATACTTTTTCTATGGTCCTCAATACCTCTTTTTCTGTGGAATATCCTCCGTAAAATTCCTCCATGTCTAAATCTTCTGCACTATAGTATCCCTTTGTGTGTAAATCTTCCATCTTTTCTTTTACGTATTCACAGTTATCTCCACTTAAATGATATAATAGCCTCTCTAAGTTGCTGGATACTAATATGTCCATAGACGGAGACGATGTAAGTTTTAGTTCCCTTCTGCTGTCGTAGACCTTAGTATTTATAAAGTCATATAATACGTTGTTTTCATTGGAGGCACAAATCAGTTTGTTCACAGGTAGTCCCATTCTTTTCCCATAGTATGCTGCCAATATGTTGCCGAAGTTTCCCGTAGGGACTACGATATTAATTTTTTGACCTAATGTTGTTTTCCCTTCCTTGAGCAATTTTATATAAGAGTAAAAGTAATAAACTATTTGAGGTATTAGCCTTCCAATATTTATGGAATTTGCAGATGAAAGCCTGTAGCCTCCCTTTAACAGTTCCTCCTTAAATCCCTTATGATTAAATATATACTTTACTCCCCTTTGGGCGTCGTCAAAATTGCCCTCTATGCCTATTACAAATGTGTTTTCTCCCTCCTGGGTAATCATTTGCCTTCTTTGGATTTCCGATACCCCTTTTTCTGGGTAAAATACTATTATTTTTATCCTTTCTTTGTGGGCAAATCCCTCTAAGGCCGCCTTTCCCGTATCTCCAGAAGTGGCTGTCAATACGACAAGCTTTTCCTTTATATTCTCCTTTTCCATGGCTGTTTTAAGTAGGTAAGGTAGTATTGAGAGAGCCATATCTTTAAATGCGGAGGTTGGGCCGTAAAATAGCTCTAGAATATGTACATCTCCGACTTCTTCCAGAGGCACTATTTCATTTTTGCTAAATTTGTAATTATAGGCCTGATCTATAATCGACCTAAGGGGCATTTCTTCTAAACCCGGCAAAAATCCATTTAGGATTTCATAGGCTATGTCCCCATAGCTCATATCTGCCATACTTTCCAAATCGGAAATTTCAGGAAATGTTTCAGGTACGAAAAGTCCTCCGTCTCCTGCAATTCCCTCAACTATGGCCCTGCTCCAATTAGCTGCATTTTTCTTGTTTCTAGTGCTGTTGTAATTCATGGAACCCCTCCATTATTCGTTTTCAAATGCCCTGTATATGCTTTCCATTGCCTTTTCAAAATCTTCATTGTCTATTCCTATTATTATGTTGATTAGTTTTGACGAGCCCTGTGTTATCATTCGAACGTTTATATCGCTGTTGCCAAGGGCTGTAAATACTTTTCCCGATATTCCCTTGGTCTTTGCCATGCCCCTGCCGACGACAGCTATAAGAGCCATATTTGTGTCATGGGTTATGGTGTCTGGATTGCAATATATGCGTAGTTCTTCCTTTATCTTATCTATTTTCCCGTTGAGTTCTGTATTTGCCGCTACTACGGATACTGTGTCCATACCCGAGGGAATATGTTCTATGGATATTCCATTTGTCTCAAATACGGATATGGCCTTCCTTAGGAAACCTTTTTCCTCATTCATCAGGGCTTTTTCTATGTTAATTACTGTAAAATCCTTTCTTCCTGCAATTCCCGTAATCTTTCTGGGTTTTTCTGTAGTGGAGTCGTCTACTATCATGGTCCCATGGTCCTCTGGACTGTTGGTGTTTCTTATGTTAATGGGAATTCCATGTTTTTTTACTGGAAATATGGATTCCTCGTGAAGTACTGGCGCCCCCATGTAAGATAATTCCCTTAGTTCTTTGTAGGTAATGACTTCTATGGTCTTTGGATTTTCCACTATTCGCGGATCTGCCATGAGAAATCCCGATACGTCTGTCCAGTTTTCATATAAACTTGCCTTTACTCCATTGGCAATGACTGACCCTGTAACGTCAGAGCCTCCCCTGGAAAAGGTGACTATATCTCCATTTTCCTTTGCCCCATAAAATCCTGGAATGACGGCATATTTCACGTCTTTTAGTTTTTCCCCTATTAACATCTCCGTCTTTTCTTCCTCTAATTGTCCCCTGTCGTTAAAAAGTATCAGGTTCTTTGGATCTATGAATTGAAATCCAAGGTAATTTGAAAGAATGAGGCCATTTAAATATTCTCCCCTACTGCCGCAATAATCCTTTGATGCCCCTTCTTTTATATTGGACTTTATCTCACCTAAAGCCTCTCCTATATTTAGTTCCAATTCTAAACCAGTACATATACCCCTGTATCTCTCTTCCACGACATTGTATACTTCGTCAAAGTTTAACCCATGGGTTGCCAGTTGGTGGCACATATATAGTAAATCCGTGATTTTATGATCTCTGCTATGTCTCTTTCCAGGGGCAGAGGGAATTATATATCTCCTGTTTTTATCTGATACTATAATTTCCTTTACTTTTATGAATTGATCCTTATCTGCCAAGGAACTGCCCCCAAATTTTGCTACTACAATATCTCTCAATTTACACGCCTCCATATCTAATCTTGAATTCTAGCTAAAAAATACTTTTCATCCTGTATATTTAGGTTGGCCAATAATTTATCTACTTCCTGGAACTCGACTTCTCTTGTAATAGCTGCAAAGTTCGGGTCTAATATTTTCTCTGCCAAGCCTTTTATCTCCTCTGGTATTTCTCCACTGCCTAAGCTTATCCTTAAATAGTATTTACCCTTTATTTCTTCGTTGCGGTTCTTCAATTTTCTTGAACCTAGGATATTCTTTTTTCTATAGGTCCCCTTTAGAATGTCTATGACATCCTTCAATACTGCATTGGCAGTAGGCAGCTTTCCCGCTCCAGCCCCAAAGAATTTTAATTCCCCCACGTTGTTTCCCTCTAAAGATATGGCATTAAAGGCCATATTCACATTGGCAAAATAGGAGTCACTTCTAAGCAATACAGGCTCTACTACAGCGGTGAATTTTTCATCTATAATGTTTGTCTCCCCTATTAGTTTTACCGTATATCCCAGTTTCTTTATTTGCTCTACGTCGAAGGAACTTATGCTGCTTATGCCCCTAACCAATACGTCATTTTCCTTTACTTCCCCTTTGAGTCCTATGGTGCTCAGTATCCTAAGTTTTCTTTGAGTGTCGTATCCATCCACATCTGATGATGGATTGGCCTCTGCGTATCCAAGGTCCTGTGCAATCTTAAGAGTTTCACCATAGTCTAAGCCCTCCTCAAACATCCTTGTGAGTATATAGTTTGATGTGCCATTTAGTATTCCCTGTATATGGCTTATATCGTTTAAGGCTATTTCCTCTTTCAGAGGTTTTAATATGGGTATTCCTCCGCCTACGCTTGCCTCGTATAGAAAAGCTCTATCCTTTTCCTTGGCTAAGTTGCTCAACTCTTCAAAGTATTTAGATACTATGGCTTTATTGGCAGTTACTACGTGTTTTCCTTGCTCCAAGGCCTTTCTTATGTTTTTGTAACTTTCTTCCACATCGCTGGTAGCCTCTATTACTACCATAATATCCTTATCCTCTAATATTTCCTCAACCCTATAAGTTATCTTTTCCTTTGGTATTTCTTCGCTTCTTTCCTTGTCCTTGTTCTTCACCAATATCTTCTTTACATTTACATCTTCGCCTACTAATTTCTTTAATTCTTCTTGGCTGCTGTTTACTATTTCAACTACTCCTTGTCCCACTGTCCCTAGTCCAAGTAATCCTATATTTATCATCTCATCACTCCTAATCGTTTTCAAAGGCTTTGTATACGCTTTCAATTGCCGTATCAAAATCCTCGTTTTCTATTCCTATTATTATATTTAGCTCTGAAGAGCCTTGGGTTATCATCCTTATATTGACTCCTGCTTCCTTCATGGCGGTGAATACCTTGGCGGAAATACCTTGGGTTCTTATCATTCCCCTACCTACTACAGCTATAAGTGCCATATTTGCATCGTATGTTATGGTATCTGGGTTGCAATATATGCGAAGTTCCTCTTTTATCTTTTCAAATTTGCCATTCATACGGGTATTGGATACTATAACTGATATGGAATCTATGCCCGATGGTATATGTTCTATATCAATATTATTTGTCTCAAATACGGAAATTACTTTTCTTAAAAATCCCTTTTCCTCATTTCTAAGTGTCTTTTCTATGGTAATTACTGTAAAGTCCTTTTTCCCCGCTATACCCGTTATGCTTCCCGTACTGACGTAGGACTGGTCATCTACTATCATGGTGCCCATGTCTCCTGGCATATTGGTGTTTTTTATGTTAATGGGAATTCCGTGTTTTTTTACTGGAAATATGGATTCTTCGTGAAGTACTGGTGCCCCCATATAAGATAATTCTCTTAATTCTTTGTAGGTAATCACCTCTATGGGCTTTGGGTTTTCAACTATTCGCGGGTCTGCCATGAGAAATCCCGATACATCTGTCCAGTTTTCGTATAGTCTAGCTTTGACTCCATTGGCTATGATAGACCCTGTAACGTCAGAGCCTCCCCTGGAAAAGGTGACTATATCTCCATTTTCCTTTGCCCCATAAAATCCTGGAATGACAGCGTATTTCACGTCTTTTAGTTTTTCCCCTATTAACATCTCCGTCTTTTCTTCCTCTAATTGTCCCCTGTCGTTAAAAAGTATCAGGTTCTTCGGATCTATAAATTCAAATCCAAGGTAACTGGATAGCATTAGCCCGTTTAAATACTCCCCGCGGCTTCCGCAATAGTCCCTTGAGGCCCCACCCTTTATTTCTTCCTTTATTTCCCTTAGATTGTCTTCTATATTTAAATTGAGATTTAACCCCTTGCAGATGCCCGTATATCTCTCTTCTACGACATTGTATACTTCGTCAAAGTTCAATCCATGGGTTGCTAGTTGGTGGCACATATATAGTAAATCCGTGATTTTATGATCTCTGCTATGCCTCTTTCCAGGGGCAGAGGGAATTATATATCTCCTGTTTTTATCCGACTCTATGATGTCTTTTACTTTTATGAATTGGTCTTTGTCTGCCAAAGAGCTGCCTCCAAATTTCGCTACTACAACATCAACCATTTTCAATCCTCCCTTATTTAACAAAAAAGTATATAAAAAAACTCGCCCTAATAGGACGAGTTTATTTCTCGCTTCCACCCAAAACATTCAAGTATAGCTTTAACGCAGCAAACGCATACCCCTACTATATTTCAGGATTGAGCTCATAGGTGGTTTTCAACCTAGTGTATCAAAGAAGTCTTTCAGCCGGTGAACTTCTATCTCTTTTGACCTTAAAAGATTTACTCGTCCTAATCAAAGCTTTTTAACATTATACTACATTTGTCCCACGATTTAAAGCATTATTTTATTTATTTTAATTTTTTGTGTCGAAAGAGGATTTAAAGCCTTAAATCCCCCATTAATATACCTGTTATATCCCCCGATGAATTTTTTACTGGGACTGCCATGGCTATGCAATAATTGTTAGTGTCTACAGATATATAAGGTTCGGATATATAGCTGGCCCCTTTTATGGCTTCTTTGAAATAAGGCCTGTGTCCAAAATTTACATATACTTCGTCCTCTGTGTAGTCCAAAGTAATGGCCTTTCTCATTCCACTTTTCTCCATGGTGGCAAATAATTCGAATTGAGGTAAATCCTTAATCTTCTTCAATAAATGTTCCGTGGAACTTTTGTACTCCATTTTTGCCAATATGGGCTCCTTTGCCATCTCTATTAGGGCATCTAAGCCGTTGTCGATATATTTTTGGGTATGGCTGTCTATTGTATAGTTCTTTACAAATCCTTCTATATACTGCTCTATTTCCCTATTCATATCTATGAGATTAGACAACCTCATAAACGTCTCCTCTGTAGTGCTGGCTTGGTTCTCTGAGGAGGCCGCCATTTCCTCCGTGGCCGCTGCTATGCTCTCAAATGTATAGGATGTGGTCCTTACGATGTCAACAACCTGACCTATTTTTTCTTCCTGATTGTTGACGTATTTATTTATTTCATTAAATGCCGTAAATATGTCCTTTGTTTCCCTATTTATTTGCCCTAGATACTCCCTAGTTGTATACGAAAACTCTACATATTCTTTTATGGATTTAATTTCATCTTCCATTTCATTTGATATCAATAGTATTTCACTTTTTATGCTCTCTACAACATCTTGTATTTGCTTTGATTGTACTGCGGAGTCCTCTGCCAGTTTCTTTACTTCATTGGCTACTACGGCAAATCCCCTTCCTGCTTCTCCGGCCCTGGCTGCTTCTATGGCCGCATTGAGTGCTAGTAAATTTATGCTTTCTGTTATATTATTTACTTTGTCAGAAATGGTCTGTATCATAATGGTATGGTCTTCCAATTGCTTTATTTGCTTTGCCGACTCCGAACTTCTCCTTGCGGAGTCGTCTAGTTTTTCTATTAAGGCCTCAAAATTTTTACTGCTAGACTCTATGGTATCTATGGTCTCGTTGACCTTTTTGCTCATCTCATTGGACTGCTCTACGATTTGTCTGGATACATCCATGGCCTCAGTAGAATAGTCCTCAGCTTTTTTCATGGAATACATTTGCTCTTCCATGGACTTTGCTATGTCGTTTACTACGTTTACGGTTTCTTTTGTGGACATATTAATCTTCATGGTGTCGTCGTTTAATTCATTGGTATAGTTTACTGTTTTATCTGTCAATGTAATTATTTGGGCTATTAAATTTCTAATTTTTAATATTAGGTTATTAAGATTTGCATGTAACTTGCCTAAAAGGCCCATTTGTTCCATTTTCATTTCCTTTGTAAGATCCCCTTGGGATACATTGGCTAAAAAATCGTTGACCTTATTATAACTCTTTCTGAATTTACCTACAAAATACAATGCTGCCATTATCCAAATAACTTGTAAGGCCCCTAATACATAGGCTATTGTCCTATATTTCTCCATATTCTTCCCCCTAACATTTAATGCCTTTTTATGCTCATATTTCTAGTGTAGAATAAGTGACATAAACTGTCAATACTTACGAAAAAGTAAGTATCATACAAAAAAGTGCTTACTTGCTAAATCCTCCTATTAAATTTATAATTGTCTTATAAATAAAAGTATTAAATTATCTATTTATATGTAAAATATTAAATTTGAGGAGTGTATAAAAATGATTGATGAAAAATTTATAGAGACGTTGACCTCCCCGCCGGATTCCGGCTTTGCAATTGTAACTCAAGGGCCATCAGAGCCCCATGTAGTCAATTCTTGGAATAGCTATGTCCACATTGCCGAGGACGGAACATTGCTCATTCCCGCAGGTAGAATGACAAAGACTGAGGAAAATCTAGAGAAAAACAATAATATTCAATTGACTGTAACAAATAGGGAAGTCATGGGCAAATCCTATAAGGGAACTGGCTTTCTAGTTAAGGGAACTGGCTCATTTTTAAAAGAAGGACCTGACTTTGACACTATAAAGGCAAAATTTCCTTGGGCAAGGGCTGCCTTGGCAGTAAAAGTTATTTCCATTGAACAAACTCTGTAAATAAACGTGTAAATATAATCTTTTCAAAATCTTCTGTTAAATCATAGCTGTTTATGAATTTTTATGGGTATTAATATTATAAGGTTCACATAATCATATAATATTTAAAGGGGGAGAGATTTTGACAAGGGAAACTATTTTAGTAAACGAATTTACAGATGGATTGTTGGATCCAGATAAGCCTATGCTCGGTCCTGTAAAGGACGGCGGCCTCATAGTTGCCAATACTGCACCTGGCTGCTGGGGTCCTATGATTACTCCTGAACTAAAGGGGGGCCATGAAGTCACTAAACCCGTGTTTGTAGAAGGTGCAGAGGTAGGGGACTCCATTGCCATTTACATTAAATCCATTACTGTGACCTCCAATGTAGTATCGTCAGGCAATGAATTTACTGTGCCTGAAAACTTTCTTGGAGATCCATTTGTCGCGGGGAAATGTCCCCATTGCGGTACTTTAAATCCCAAGACTAAACTAGTGGGTATCGGCTCAGCTTCAGTGCATTGTGACGTTTGTGGGGAGGAAATATCTCCATTCCAATTTACTAAGGGATACACCATAGCATTTAACGAGGATAAGACTATAGGGGTGACCTTAAACAAGGAATCAGCAGAAAAGGCTGCCTTGGATGCAAAATCCTATATGGCTATTCCCGACAATTCTATTCAAAATCCCATAGTGACGTTTGCACCCCACGACATGGTAGGTACTGTGTCCAGATTGGAGCCTTTTATAGGTCAATTGGGCACCACACCTTCAATTGCCATGCCTGATTCCCACAACGCAGGAGATTTTGGTTCATTTTTAGTAGGTGCACCCCATGGATATTCATTGACAGAAGAGGAATTAAGGAGCCATAAAACTGACGGACATATGGATATTAATAGGGTTAAAGAAGGAGCTATTGTCATATGCCCAGTGAAGGTAAAAGGCGGAGGCGTCTATGTTGGTGATGTCCACGCTATGCAGGGGGATGGAGAAATAGCAGGTCATACTTGTGACGTGTCCTCTATGGTCACATTAAAGGTAAAGGTACTGAAAAACATCTCCGTTGACGGCCCAATTATATTGCCTGTGGAGAAAGATTTACCTTATTTGGCGAAACCATTTACAGAAGAAGAAAAAGAAAGGGCCACGGCCTTGGCTAAGACTTGGAATGTGGAATCCCTGGAAAACTCCGCTCCCATTAGTTTTGTGGGTACTGGAGGCAATTTGAACGATGCCATCGACAATGCACTTGAAAGGGCAGCAGAATTTTTAGATATTACTGTGCCTGAGGTGAAAAACAGGTCTACCATCACAGGTGCGGTGGAAATTGGCAGATACCCTGGTACGGCTACTGTAACATTTTTAGCACCAGTAGAATTGCTGGAGAAAGCAGGAGTCTACCACATCGTAAAAGAACAATATAATCTATAATAAAAAAGACTCATTCCTGCGAAGTGTTAAACCCGCGGAATGGGTCTTTTAATTGCATGTTTTACCCCAATGGTGCATGGCATCTATGATTGGCTTTAGGCTCTTTCCCTTTTCAGTCAAGGAGTACTCCACCTTTGGTGGAACTTCTGCATAGACTTTTCTCAATACTAATCCATCCTCTTCCATTTGTCTAAGGCTTTGGGTCAACATCTTCTGGCTGATGCCGTTTATCCCCCTTGCCAATTCGTTAAATCTTTGCACCCCATAACTAAGTAAATTTCTTAAAATCAAAAGCTTCCATTTGCTCCCTATGTGTTTTAAAGTGATTTCCACAGGACATATACTCATATCTTTCTCCTTTCCATTACTTACTAAAAGGTAAGTATATAACAAAAATGTGCCTACTTGCTAAATGATTGCTTAATACTTATAATCTCATGTACTGGGAACACTATCAATATATAATAATTTTGAAATAGGAAAGGAGTATTTATAATGGAAAGTATACGCGACGACTTATACCAATTTAGCTTTTATAACCCTACGATTGACCTTACCTTTAATCAATACCTTTTATTGACTGATGAGCCTGTTTTATTCCATACAGGGGACATTCATCAGGCAAAGGAATTGGTTCCTAGGTTAAAAGAACTGCTGGCTGGAAGACAACTAAAATATATCTTTGTTTCTCATTTTGAGGTCGATGAATGCGGCGGACTGTCATTAATGCAAGACAATTTTCCCGAAGCAAAGGTAATATGCTCAGGAGTTACTGATATGCAGTTAGACGGTTTCGGCATCAGTGCTCAGACGATAGTCAAAAAACCGGGGGACATTTTGAAAACAAGCTCTTATGAACTGGAGTTTATCAATTACCCATCGGAAATGCATCTTTGGGACGGCCTATTGGTCTTTGAAAGGAATAGGGGGATTTTCTTTAGCAGCGACTTGATGATTAGCAGAGGAAAATCCATTGAAGTTGTAAATTCTAACTGGGAAGATGCAATTTTAAGTATTACGTCTATGCAAATACCTAGCCCTGAAAAGCGGGTAAAATTACAAGATGAGCTAAGAACCATTAAACCTGAGTTCGTGGCAGTAGGTCACGGTTCCTGTCAAAACCTTAGTTAATAGGAGGTGTATTTGTGGATTTACAAGGCATTAAGGAAGGGATAAAGGTCAATGTATATCACATTACAAAGGATAAGAAAGTTGGCATGCACAAACATCCTTCTCACGATGAAATATTTTATTGTGTTCATGGAAATGGATTTGGTGTTTTGGAGGATTCCGAGGTCTATCTTGAGCATGGAAAAGCCTTCATTGTTCCAGCAAATACTATGCATGCCCTAAGAACTGATGGCGATTTAATAGTTTCTTCCTCACTTATTCCCTTAGTGGAATAGTTAATATAATATATGGGGATTGTAGATGAATTACTTCATTTACAATCCCCATATTTATTATAGTTTTATTTCTTTTAATGCCTCTAAAAATGCTTCTACGTCTTCTTTATATACATATCCCATGGTGCCTACCCTGAATACGTCATCTGCAATGGGCGGTAATCCAGTATTTACGATTACTCCCCTCTTTGCCAATTCCTCAACGATTTTCTTTGCCTTGCCTGGCGCATATACTGCCGTCAATGTCCTGGATGCACGGCTATCGTCCTTTGGAAATATGTCGTATCCAAGCTTTCTTACTCCGTCGATTATAAGCTTTGTGTTTTCCTCATGTCTGTTGTATACGTTCTCTAGCCCTTCTTCCATTATTATCTTCAAGGCTTCATCTACTGCAAATACGTTGTATACTGCTGGTGTATTTGGCGTTTGATTGATTTTATGAAATTCATCTGCTTTGTTTAAATCAAAATAGTATTTTGGTATGTTGGAAGTCTTGGTTCTTTCCCAAGCCTTTTCATTTAAGGAAATAAAGGATAGGCCTGTTGGCACCATAAGTGCCTTTTGGGAGCTGGATAGTAATACGTCTATATTCCACTGATCCATTTTCATTTCAAGTCCTGCTGCTCCACTGACTGAATCGGAAATCAATAGGGTATCTGTGTCTTTAAGTGCCTTTCCAAAGGCTTCTAAGTCGTTAAATACCCCTGTTGAACTCTCATTGTGTATTACAAATACGCCCTTTGTCTCCGGTGTCACCTCTTCCATTACTTTGTCCACATCAGCCGCCTCACCTAATTCAAACACGACTTTCTTTACTTTTAACTGATAGGCCTCTGCCATGGCTGCAAATTGTGCACTAAATGTGCCTGTGACGGGGACTACAACCTCATCCCCAAAGGAAAAACAGTTCTGTATGGCAGCTTCCATGGCACCGGTGCCTGAAGACGTAAGGATGTATACTTCGTTCTTTGTACCAAATACCTTTTTTAGACTTTCCCTTACTCTACTGTGTATTTCAGTGTATTCTGGAGAACGATGGGATATAGACGACCTATGCATGGCATCCAGTACCCTCTCTGGTACTGCCGTTGGACCAACCATCATAACAACTTCTTTTTTCATATTTTTCCTCCTTTTTCTCGCATTATATTGTTTCGTATTGCTAAATATAGCTTATGATAGATGGGTTTCTTTGTCAAGTAAAGCCCTATTCCATCCTGCCCCATTTCATTTCCTTGCCGTGGATATCGTATTTTTTCCGTTTGCCTGTGATTTCTTTTATTTTGACTTTGTATACATTGGCCCTTTTAAGGCCCGATTCCACAGCTAAATCAAAATATGCCATTTTTGTAGGGGTGTATTTTTCACATATTAATTTCATCGCCTTTACTTGCTCTTCTTTGCTTTCCACCAATGTTACTTTCCCCTTCACAATGGCCGACTCAAACTCCGTTGTAAATACACTGCTGGTAAGAAGGGGTATCTTTTCCTCGTCCTTAATTATCTCGTCTAATTCCTCTTTTGTATAATTTTCCGGAACCTTAACCTCCCCTACAAAGACAATGCTTACATTGGGATATTTGGCTAGGACATCTACTTTTTGCCCTTCCATTGCAGAGTGAAAGTACAGATTATCCCCATCCCTGACTATTGAAAGGGGAAGCCCATGAGGCATATCTCCATCTACCATGGAAAGAACTCCATATCTAGACTTATCTATGACGCCTACGGCAAATTCCTTATCCATTTCCCTGTCCTCTCTTCTCACAAAATCACCTCTCTAGTTTTGTTTTGATAGAACATTTAGTTTTCTCTATTAATTATATCATAATAGTACTTAATTTTGACTATTTCAGTACAATCATTGAATACTTAACTATTAATTCGTCTAATTTTTGGCTCATCTCTATTATGTCATGATCCATTTTTTTCCCCTTTTTCTCGATTATTGCCTTATTCAATTCGTCTTTTAAAACATCAATTTCCAATTTCAATCTGCGAATTGCACTGCCCTCTTGATCCATAATATCTTTTCTTTCGCATAAATCACTATTCCCCATTTTAAGCTACTCCCCTTAAATAACGTGTTGTATGGTAAAATTTACCTATTGTTCTTTATTAGAACACATTATTCCATATTTTCATATAAAATACAAGCGGTCCAATAAACAACATGGGGTGATTTATTTGAAACTTGTGTTAGATTCTGAAATACGCAATATCTCTGGACCTAGGGTAAGAACTGCAAGATTAAATAATAATATTACTCAAAAAGAGCTGTCAATAAAATTAGAAACCCTCGGCGTTTACATAGATAGAGCCAGTATTTCAAAAATAGAACAACAAAATAGAATTATTATGGATATTGAGTTGTTGGCATTGTCCAAAGTGCTTAAGGTGAGCGTTAATTGGTTGTTGGGATTAGAAAGGTGATATGTCAGCCATAAGTACATCTTTCACCTGAGCTACGTCTTTATCCCCTCTGCCAGATAGATTGATTATAATTATTTTATCCTTATCTAATTCCTTAGCTATTTTCATGCCATAGGCGACGGCATGGGCACTTTCCAATGCTGGTATAATTCCCTCCGTTTTCGATAACTTGAAAAATGCTGACAAAGCCTCATCATCTGTGATAGCCCTGTATTCAGCCCTTTTTGTATCATTATAGTAACAATGCTCTGGACCTACTCCCGGATAATCCAATCCTGCTGCAATTGAATGGGTCTCATGTTCCAAAACATAGGATTTAAAACCGTGAATTATATCTACTTTGCCTCCTGAGATACTGGCAGCGTGCTGATTTGTAGCTAAACCTTTGCCGCCGGGTTCGACGCCTATCATCTTCACTTCCTCATCCTCATAAAATGGACTAAATAGCCCAATTGCATTGCTACCACCTCCAACACATGCTATAAGATAATCGGGGAGTCTCCCTTCCTTTTCCAATATTTGTTTTCTGGCTTCCTTTCCAATTATGGATTGAAATGTCCTCACTATTAGGGGAAATGGATGTGGTCCAACTGCCGAACCTAGGAGGTAAAAGGTATTGTCCCTATTCTCCACATAGTCTTCCAATGCCTTATCTACTGCTTCCTTTAGTGTTCTCTTTCCTTCCTTTACAGGGACTACCTTTGCACCTAATATCTCCATTCTAAATACGTTTAACTCCTGCCTTTTAGTATCTTCCTCCCCCATATAAATGGTACAGTCTATGCCAAGCAATGCGGCAATAGTGGCTGTAGCCACACCGTGCTGCCCTGCCCCAGTCTCTGCTATTATCCTGGATTTTCCCATTCTTTTGGCTAGTAAACCTTGACCTATGGCATTGTTGATTTTATGAGCACCTGTGTGGTTCAAGTCTTCTCTTTTTAAATAGATTTTTGCTCCTCCCAGTTCTTCTGTAAGCCTTTTGGCAAAGTACAATGGATTTTCTCTGCCTACATAATTCTTTAAATAATTGTCCATTTCCCTTAGAAATTTCTCATCTTCCATTGCCTCGTAAAATGCTTCTTCCAACTCCTGTAATACATCTTTTAGCTCCTCCGGTACATAGGCACCGCCAAACTCTCCAAACAAACCCTTTTCCTTTTTCATTGTAATCCTCCTCGTTTTTATTAATACAAAAAAAAAACCCCGTCCATAATAGGACGAAGGTTAAATTCGCGGTGCCACCTAGATTATGCAAAAAATATGCATCACTCTCCATGGGATACTGACATATCCTGTCCTTAGTTAACGGTAGGCTTCCGGCACGGGGTACTCTCTGTAGATTTCCACCAGCTTCTATAAAGTCCATTCATCAAAATCTTCTCTGCTAAATCCCACCAAATTTTAGCTCTCTGTGAAAGAAAGAAATTGACTACTCTTCTTTATCATCGAATTTATTTCGTATTTTTGTATTGTGAACATTCTACCAAGAATCAAAAGAAAATGCAAGCACAAATTATGCTATATTTTCTACCAATTGAATCCTAAGCCCGTTTGGATCTTCAATAATGTGCCATCGGGGACGGTTCTCGCTGGCACACTATTTTGGTTTGATATTTCACTCACAGTTTTACCTCCTGAGCTTCTTTTTCAAAGATATAATATATTACTAACTTCATTGATTATTAAAAATTGTTATGCCTTTTATCTAAGCTTGTATCGCTTAATATAAATTGTATTCATCATGAGTATTGAATAATCTAATCTTTATCAGGGGAGAACCGAGGAGCTGAAGGTTTACTCTAAAACTTTTTATTTTTTAGAAATCAAATTCCTTTGTAAAACCAATTACTTTTGTAAAATTATCATCAATTGCCACTCCAGATTTTTCAGCTATTCCTTCTATTCTATGTCTTAAGATTTTTGAAAGATTTACCAATCTAACATTCTTCTCATCAGTATAATGTGGGCAAATAGAGTATTCTACTAATCCTACCCCATTAGTATCCTCTGTACCAATGATATCTTCATCATTGGTAGTCCTAATATCTTTCCCAAGAACTACAGCCCCTGCACTATTTCCCACAATAATAAGCTTATCTCTTTCTTGCTTTAAGAAATCACCAAACCCAGATTTACGAATAATATCCATAAGTTTATATGTATTTCCTCCTGCAATATATACAACTCTTGCCTGTCTCACTTTTTGCCAATCTTCGTATAAATCTACATATTGAATATTTACAAGCCCAAATTCACTCATATTTTGCTTAAAAAAGTTATAATACTCTTCTTGTGACTTGGTCGTTGCAGAAGGAATAAATACTACAAGTTCATCCTTTTTAATCTTCGAAATCCATTCCTTATCAATTTCCTCTGAATCTGGATAATATGAACCACCATTTAAAATTATAATTTGATATCCCCTCCTGTTTTATCAAATTCTTATTACACAATATAAAATAATACGCAACTAATTATCATCTCAAATATAATTATACTAAATTGTAAATTATTATAGAAGCAAAATCCTTGTCTTTCATGCACTACTTACAACAATTAAATCCTAACTACTCTAAGCAAAACACGAAATATATTTATTTAAAGTTCCTGAAATCCTTGATATTATAACACATATTGCACCCATCACTATTATGACACGTTCCCCTGTGGCAAAAAAATATCTTCTATATTAGTAGATTTAAAGGATATTTTATTCCAGACTTGTGTGCCAGCGGGGACGGTTCTCGCTGGCACAAATAAGTCTTCTGTATGGGAATTTATATTGCTTTCTTTAATTATTCCAATTCCCATGCAAGGTGCACTAAAAAGCGGCCCAGACTTTTACATCTAAACCGCAAAACCTTAACTTCATAAGCCTCACTATTTCTATTTTTACTGATGTTATAACCTGCTTAATAAATGATGTTTAACCAATTCAATTTATACAATCAAGTATTAGTCCTAATTATCTTCGTCCTCTTTGAGAAGTACAGAAACAATTGCCATAATAACTGTAAACAAAACCCCGGAAATTGGCCATATCATCCAGCTATTATGCCACCCATTATATACAAAGCTATAGGCGAGAAAAATTGTAGTTATAGAAAGCCAATATATTGCGCTAATCTTGCCATAAATTTTAGACCTTCTCTTTTTCTCCATTGTATAGTCTTGTTCTTGTAATAATTTAAAGTAGGAATTTTCCCTAATTCCATTTCTAATTATAATATAGGTTCCAATTGATACGGTTAACAGCAGCAGAGGAACGGCATATACATCCGAAAAAAATTGAGATGTAAAACTTTGAGAAATAATTACAGGAAGTGGCGACAATATTAGAAGTATTACTCCTGTTGTTATATTTACTATATTTTCTTTCTTTCTCAATTTTTGTTTTTGTTTAACAATACCTTCAACCCCATAGTTTAATTCAAAGTATTCCTTTTCTAGAAATTCATATTCCTTCATTAAATAGCTATTTATAATGAATAGACCAACCCCAATTGATACTAAAATCAGTAAAATTGTAATACCTATACTACTAGAACCTATTTCGGATAAGTTAATCATATTTAGACTAGATAAGGAGGTCAGTAATATTAACATTACTGGCGATAAAATACACAACATAACGCCCAAACTCACATAGCTCGATGACCTCATACTTTTTTCCAAAAAAGTATTTACCTCTTCCACACTAAGTTTTTTAGTTTTTGAAAATTGTTCACTGTCTAAATACTCAATATCCTCAATTTCATCCCGTATTAAATAATCTACGCTAACTCCAAATAAATTGCTCAATAAAATTATTTTCTCCATTTCAGGGATAGATTGAGCACCCTCCCATTTTGAAACGGCTTGCCTAGAAACATTAATTTCTTCTGCCAAGGCCTCCTGAGTTAAATTCAATCTTTTTCGATTAATAATTATTTTGTCTGCTAATATCATTCTTACTCCTCCTTTTTTACTTGACTATAATCAAATTATAGGTTTTAAAGAAGTTGCAAACAACATAATCAGCCTTCCAAATTGTCAACCAGTAGTTGACAATTTAAAGTAGTAGCCCATTTTTCATAAATAATGTGCCAGCGAGAACCGTCCCCGCTGGCACATTATATTTCTCTACGGTTTTCCATGGCCTTTGATATGGTGACTTCATCAAAATATTCTAGGTCCCCGCCTACAGGTATGCCATGGGCTATTCTCGTCACTATGATGCCCAATGGCTTTATTAATCTAGCTAAATATATTGCCGTAGCCTCTCCCTCTACAGTAGGGTTTGTGGCTATGATTATTTCCTTCACCTGTCCATCCGATAATCTTTTAAGTAATTCCTTTATCCTGATATCATCGGGCCCTATATTATCCATAGGTGATATGACGCCGTGAAGGACGTGATACTCGCCCTTGTATTCCTTTGTCCTCTCCATGGCTATGATATCCTTGGGCCCCTCTACTACGCATATGGTTGCCTTGTCCCTTTGATGATCCCTGCAAATATGACATGGGTCTTCATCTGTTAGATTGCAGCATATACTACACAGCCTAATCTTTTCCTTTGCATTGGCTATTGAACTAGATAGTTTCTCTGCTTCCACGTCTTCCATTTCCAATATATAAAATGCCAGTCTTTGGGCTGTCTTCTTACCTATGCCTGGCAGCTTCGATAGCTGTTCGATTAAGTTTCCTATGGGTATTGGATACTGCTGCATTATTTTACTTCCTTTCTAATTAGAATAATCCTGGTATATTCATTCCACCTGTTAATTTCTTCATTTCTGATTCCATCATTTCATCTGACTTTCTCATGGCCTCGTTTATAGCTGCCAATACTAAATCCTCTAACATTTCTACGTCTTCTGGATCTACTACGCTTTCATCTATATTAATGGATAAGAGTTCCTTTTTTCCATTGACTTTACATGTAATGGCCCCTCCTCCAGCACTGGCTTCTACCTCTGTTTCCTCTAACTGCCTTTGCATTTCCTCCATTTGTTTCTGCATTTTTTGCATTTGTTTCATCATGTTTCCCATATTTCCTCCCTTTCCCGGGAATCCTCCTCTAGCCATATTACCTCTCCTCTCTATTTTATTTCTACTATATTTTCTCCAAAGAAATCTATAGCTTCTTTAATTAATTTATCTTTATCTATCTTTTCCTCTTTGAGTTTTTGTTTTTCGCTGGCCATTGCAAAGGCCACTTCAATGTTTCTTTTATAATAACCAGAAATTACTTTTTCTACAAATTCCTTATTTTGAGGGCTGCTTACAGCCTCTTTATGAAAACCAAAGCCTTCCTTATATCCTATTGTAATTAAATTGTTTGAAAAGCTTACTGGTTCGCCCTCTATTAGCAGGGCATAGATATTCATCTTCTGTGTTTTTATTGTCTGTAATATATTTGTCCAATCCCCCGATATTGTTTGAAAGCTTAATTCTTCTCCACTATCTATATGCTCTTCTTCTACTTCATTCATCTGTTTTTCTGGGGGCTTTGGTACCTCCTTTGACCTTTCTTCTACAGTGACCTTCTTTATTGGCTCTGCCGGTGCTCTCTTGTCAATTACAATGCCCTGTTCTAGTTTCTTTACCCTTTCCTCTAAGGAAAGTAATTCATCTAGTCTTATTAGCTCTATGACGGCCATCTCCAATATTACCCTTGCTCCAGAAGACCATTTGGCTTTTTCATCTGCGGCAGTCAATATGTCAAGGCTTTTTAATATTCTGCTTGTGTCCGTATTTTCTGACTGGTTTGTATATCTCTTTATTAAATCCTCATCTACCTCTATAAGTGCATTTGGGTCCTTTGTCGTCTTTACTATCATTAGATTTCTGTAATGGTATATTAGGTCCTTAATAAATTGGTTGATATCTTTTCCATTTTCAATGACCTTGTCTATGGTTTCCAAAGCATCTTCAATATTCTTTTCTATTATACTATCTACTATATCCAGTATAATGTCCATATTGACTACACCCAATATATCTATGGCGTCTTCGTATGTAATTTCGTCTCCCCCATAGGACAAACATTGATCCAATAGGCTCAGGGCATCTCTCATAGCTCCATCAACGTTGCCGGCTATAAGGTTTAAGGCCCTGTCATCTACCTTTACATTTAGGTCTTTGATAATGGATTTCATATTTTCTATAATATCCTTTTTTGTAATCCTTTTAAAATCAAATCTTTGACATCTTGAAAGTATGGTTTGAGGCAATTTTTGCGGTTCTGTTGTAGCTAGTATAAATATCAAATGCTTAGGCGGTTCTTCCAAGGTTTTCAGCAAGGCATTAAAGGCCTCCGTTGTAAGCATATGTACCTCATCTATTATATACACCTTGTACTTAGTCCTAGATGGGAGATATACCACCTTATCCCTTAACTCCCTTATGTCGTCTATTCTTCTATTGCTGGCAGCATCCATTTCGATTATGTCTATGATGCTTTCATTTTGTATGCCCTTGCATATTTCACATTGGTTGCATGGGTTGCCGTCAACGGGATTTAAACAGTTTACTGCCCTGGAGAATATCTTGGCAGCAGATGTCTTACCTGTTCCCCTTGTACCTGAGAAGAGATAGGCATGACCTATGTTTTTATTTTTTATTTGGTTTTTCAATATGTTTGTTACGTGTTTTTGCCCTAAAATCTCGTCAAATGTCTTGGGCCTATATTGTCTATATATGGCTTGATACATGTTGTCACCTGCACTTTTATTTTCTCATTCCATATTTATTAATAGCTTGCACATTGATTTCCGCCAGACCTTTTTACTTTGTACATCGCCTTATCGGCCTTTGAAATTAGCTGGTCTATGTTCTCCCCATCTTTTGGGTAAAAGCTAACTCCTATACTTAAGGCTACCTCAATGGTTGTATCTTCATCGATTTTAATAAATTTATTGGATTCGGCTATCCTGTTAGCTATAATATTATAGTCCTTATAATTTTTGCAATCTGACAGCAAAATTAAAAATTCATCTCCCCCATGCCTCGCAACTAAATCGCTGAGTCTTATGCTGTCTTTTAATATTTTTGACACCTCAATCAAAACCTTATCCCCTGCCAAATGGCCATAAGAATCGTTTATTTCCTTAAAGGCATCTATGTCGATAAACATAAATCCTATTCTTTTGTTGTTTCTTTTGGCATCGTATAAAAACTTCTCCGCCATGTGATAGAAAAAAGTCCTATTGGCGAGTCCCGTCAGATTATCGTAATACGCTAATCTAGTTATTTCCTGTTCTTGTTCCCTTAGTTTTTTATTTAAAGCCTGTAAGTCCTTATTATATCCTTTTAGTTGATTAATCCTAATATTTTGACTTGTAACATCTATGCACTCCATAATCAAATATTCCTGACCTTTATGTTCAAATCTACTTAGTTTAATGTTAAGATCTGCTTCTTCCGATATTAGATTTTTGTGCATTGCAGATGAGAAAAAATACTTGAAATCCCTTTCTAATACTCCCTTCATAGAGTCAATGAAGAATTCCTTATTTAACTTGGGTAATACCTCATATATCTTTTTGTTAAATATATCTTCTATATCTATCATTTCCTCTATTTTGGCGTTCCAAAATACTACTTCCAAATCTTTGTTTGCAATTATTATACCTTCATTTATATAGTTTAACATATTAAATTTTGAATTAGTCATTTAAATCATCTTCCATCTTCTTCAATATTTCCATTAGCTGTTCATAAGAATTCTTGGTCTTTAGGTTGATAATTATGGCTCCTTCAATCTCCGTGTCGCATATTATAAATGTAATGTATAGCATAAGCATATAAAAGTATTCTTTGCTTCCTATATCTCTTTTAAAGTCTTCTTTATCAAAGACCTTGACTTCGGGTAAAGTATAATTCAAATTAATATCTAAGAAATTTCCCATTTCTCCCACTATGGAGTTCAATATTATATTTCCCACTTCCCTTATTATATCAAAATCCATATCTGTAAATTCAATATTTTCTGCACCTTTGTTTTCTTCATTGAGGCATAGATTGATAAAAGTTTTCATTTTATTGGCGGGAAATATTAATTTCGCTTCACCATTGAGCCTTTGACTGAAGCTAATTGAAGATAACATCAGTGTACCATCTGGTATGTTTGAAAAGGAGCTGTTTAATTCATCTTTGTTTTTTGAATCCAAAAATTTAATTCTTGGCACGTCTAGCCTAATCTTCTTGTTTATTATTTCAGAGAGGATTTTTGCCGATTTCCCAACGCTAATATTAAACATTTCCTTCAGAATATCACATGTAAGGCTAGTCAGTTCCATTGCCTTCACCTATTATGGCATCGTAAATATATTGAGCCTTCTCATCGTCCATTGGCTTGTTTATAAAACCAAGTATGCCATACCCTTCCATCTCTTCTTTTACAGATTTTTGGACATCTGCCGAGATTATGAATATCTTAGATTCTCCATCTTTTTCTTTTATTAATTTTATCAATTCTTGACCATTAATTATGGGCATCAATAGGTCTATAAATACATAATCCGGTCTTAGCTTTTTATATTTTTCAAAGCCTTCCTCCCCATCCCCTGCAAGGGTAATTTCGACATCTATGAACTTTTCCCTTAAATATTTCTCTGTTATCTTTTGTGTAAACTTCGAATCGTCCACTATTAAAAATCTCATATGGTTTTCCCCCTATTGACTAGTATCTGATATATTATATCCTATATATTGGTTCCTTACAACGTTTATATGGCAATCAACATAGAATAAATAACTAGATAAAAAATGGATTCAAAGAATCCATTTTTTATACCTTAAATTGTTTGATTTCCTGTGTTAATTGTTCTGCCAATATGGCTAGCTGTTCGCTTGCACTGGATATTTGCTCTATGGCAGCTGTTTGTTCTTCTACTGATGCAGATGCCTCCTCGGTTCCCGCTGCATTTTCTTCCGATATGGCGGATAGATTTTCCATTACTTTGATTACTTCCTTGTTTTTATCTGCCATTTGAATTCCCGAGTTATTTACTCTTTGTATTACTTCTTTCATCAACTCTATGGCGTCGGAGATGCCAGTAAATTTATCATTTGTCACCTTCACACTTTCAGATTGAGATATATTAATTCTACTTACTTCCTCTATGGTATTTACAGCTTCCATGGTTTTTTGGTTCAGTTCTTCCACTACCTCTGTTATTTCCTTTGTGAACCTATTGGATTCTTCCGCTAATTTTCTTATTTCTTCTGCTACTACGGCAAACCCTCTACCGGCTTCACCCGCTCTAGCTGCCTCTATGGCAGCATTCAACGCCAACAAATTCGTCTGGTCTGCAATACTTTTTATCATTTCGCTTGCCTTCGATATCTTGTCTGCACTTTCATTTGTATTTATAATTGTTTGCCGAACTTCTATCGATGACTTATTACTGGATTTTGTTATTTCGATTAAATCCTCTAATATGGTAAGTCCCTCATTTTTGAGTGCGTTTACTTCTTCCACAGCACTATTTAAATCCTGCAGTTCAAATTCATTTTGGCTTACTATATTCCCCAGTTCATTTATAGACAGTACCCCATTTTCTGTATCTTTTGCTTGTTCAGTAGCACCTGAAGCTATTTCCTCTATGGCCCTTGCTACTTCCTCTGCTGCTGTGGCAGATTGCTCTGTTGTGGCTGTCAGCTCCTCTGACGAGGCAGATAAGTTTCCTGATGCCTCCATTACTTTTCGAATCACTCCTCTTATGGAATTTTGCATTATTTCAATAGCATGGGATATCTCGCCTAATTCGTCATTTTTATTAACTAAGTCTTCCGATATATCTCTGGAGAAGTCACCTTCTTCCATGTATTTTACTTGTGTTTTTAGATTTTCTGTAATCTTCACTACGTATCTCGAAGCATTATACAATATAAGGCTCAATACTGTGAAGGCAATTGCTGCTCCTGTGATTATTACGATTGTGTTTTTTCTGACATTGTTATTCATACTATCTAAAGAATATCCTATATTCATGGCTCCTACCAATTCTCCACCAATATAAACAGGATAATATAGGTCCAATAAATCTCCATCTCCAGATCTTACCATTTCTGAATAAGGTACTCCGTCTAAGGCTGATGATGTGCTGCCTTTATCGTCTATTATAGTACCTATCTTTTCCTCTTCGTTATGGGCTACTATCTGAAGATCTTTGCTAATATAACTGACATAAATTATTTCCTCATCTTCCGAGATTTTATCTACTAGGGTTTGGAGACTAAATGCCTCTACCAATTTTTGAACTTTATTGGCATTTATACCTATTTGCACAAATGAGCCGCCAAATCCCTTCATATAACCGAATTTTACATATTCTTGGGATTCAGTATCTATCCTGATGTCTTCGATATGTTCTCTCTCCGTTCCCTTCATAAAGTCGTATACTGGATGCCCTGATTCTGCTTTCCACCCTAAGTAACTCTCAATATTGGAATAAATTATTTCGCCTGAATAATCATACCAATTGATTTGAGCTACACCCAATGTATTTGCCAAAACCTTAAGGTGTGCATCGGATAAGAGTTCCTCATTGTTTATGGTAACTTTTGCTGCCGCTATAATTTTTTCGTTTAATGAATTATTTATGATTTCCAAGGAGCTGTTGTTGTCTTCCATGTTTTTAATTAGTTTCTCCACTAAATAAAAACTGCTTTCCTTTTTCTCCTCCATTAGGGATGTCTTTAAAAAATATGATGAAAAAATACCCATACTCGCTACTACGAGAAATACTACTAATAAGGGCAAAACTATTAACCTAGTCTTTATAGTTCCCCTTTTAAATTTTTCATTCACGCCTTTCCCCCCAATTTATATTTCATTTAATGACTTATATATTTTAACATTATTTTCCATCATTGTATATATTGATGGAGTTTTTGCTTCTACAGTACTGTTATAATACATTAATTGATTTTCGTTTTCCACTTTGGTAGAATATTCTTAGGCATGATTTTAACCTATGACATCAATACCAAGGAGGAGATTTAAATGATAAGAAAAGAATCAGAACTGAGAAGTGACGCGGTGACTAACCTCATGGGGGGAGACGGTGACATTAATAGGATGCATTTCCTTGAAGTTGAAGATTTTGCAGGTCATGGAAGGCTGTTTGCGAAATTCTCCTTAGAACCTGGAAGCTCCATTGGATTTCATAAGCACGAAGGGGAACAGGAGGCCTATTATATTTTAAGCGGAAAGGCTCTTTACAACGACAATGGCAAGGATGTTACCTTGGAAAAAGGGCATTTTGCACTTTGCAAAAGCGGGGAGGGACATTCCATAGAAAGTATTGGAGAGGAAAACTTAGAATTTATTGCACTTATTATGAAGGCGTAGATGCAGAAACTCAAGAAGTTTAATAGTTGACAAGGTCATACTTTTCATGTATAATTTATTTCTGTGGTAATTATTATTGTCACTTGATTTATATGGAGAGATGGTCGAGTTGGACGAAGGCGCACGACTGGAAATCGTGTAGGCGTGATAAGCGTCTCGAGGGTTCGAATCCCTCTCTCTCCGCCATTGATAAATTTTGCCGTGCTAGATGGGGAGGTAGCGGTGCCCTGTAACCTGCAATCCGCTATAGCAGGATTGAATTCCTAGTCTAGGTTTCTCTATTGTAAGGTCTGCCCTAAGCAAGTGGTGTTGACGATTGGGTCCTACGCAACGGAAACTCATGAACTCCGTCAGGTCTGGAAGGAAGCAGCGGTAAGTGAATATTTTCGTGTGCCGTAGGGAAGCCTGGTTCGAGCTAACTACTTAGGTAACGCTTGGAATAGGATTACCAAAGCTAGGTGCACGGTTACATAAAAAAACTGTGGTATTATCCACAGTTTTTTACTTTTTTGATTCTAGGGATTTAAATCCTCTAGTTATTGGGTTTATCGCCTTTAGGGCCCTTTCAAATTGTGAAGGGTCCTTTTTCATTTCTCCCTCAATGACTAATGTGTTTATAAGTAAGTAAATAGACCTAAGATTTGTGGATAAGTCGTCCTTCTCCTTGAAAGTTATCAACAGTTTAGATGTTATTTCCCTTGTCCTGTTAGTAAGTTTGTCCAATTCCTCGATTTCACCATTTTTCAGTGCCAATAATGATGCCTCTAGATCCTTTACTAGATCCTGATGCAGCAATACCCCTTGTTTAATTTCCTCAGATTTCAGTCCTTCTCTCCCCAAAGTAATGCTTTCCATTTGTCAGTCACTCCTATCTTAATATAATTATGATACAGGTACCTTCGTATCTATTGTATCGACTAGAGTCCCTGTATTTCCACTAGTAATTATTTCCTTATGGATTAAGATAGGTTTTTCAGGTCCAGATGCTTGACTTTTCAAGGCTTGTACTAACCTTGGAAAGTCTTTCCTTCTACCTTGGTGTGCTCATCTAAATCTTTTTTACCATAGGTAAGACCTGTGACTATTTGGGGTTCTTCCCTTTCTTCAAGGCTCTTAAATCCTTCCCACAGCGGAGTTATCACCCTTATAGCGGCTTCAAATTGCCCTATGTCCTTTTTTATCTCCCCTTTTGTAATTAATTCGTTGGCATATAGGTAGAGTTCCCTAGTATCTGTGGATACTTGATCGTTTTCTCTAAATACGACTATGAGTTCTGTCAATATATCCCTTGATTTATTTGACAATGTGTTTAGTTTTCCATAATCCTTTACTTTAATGGCATCCATGGAGGCTTTGAAGTTCTCTAGTAGTCCTTCGTGGAGCATAGCCACCAATCCCCATTCATTGGATGAGAGTATTCTCTTTTCTAAGCTGATATTATCTTCCATTGCTTGTCACTTCCTATTGTAATAATTGCAGCACCATTTGCGGCAATTGGTTTGCTTGGCTTAACATTGATGTACCTGCCTGCTGCAATATATTTCTCTTGGTAAATTCGCTCATTTCCTCAGCCATATCTAGATCTTCTATTCTAGACTTTGATGCAGTTAAGTTTTCTGCTGTATTATCTACATTCTTAATGGTATGTTCCAGCCTGTTTTGGAAAGCCCCCAACTTCGAGCGGATAGATGATACCCTTTCTATAGCCTCATTGTATGTGCTTATGGCTGCTTCAAGATTTTCACTGGTTATCTCATCAAATTCAAGCTCAAATTTATTATCTCCAAGTGAAGTGAGGAAATCAGTTTCTATACTTAGTCCGCTACCTACTTGAATATTTATATCTCCCATTTCTATTTCTATATATTGGTCTTTATTAGCACCTATTTGAAGCCTTAGACCCCCAGATACCGTTCCGTCTAATAAGTTAATTCCGTTGAACTCTGTGTCATTGGCTATCTTATCTATTTGCTCTGTCAGTTCCTTTATTTCGTTGGCTAGGGCTTCTAAGTCCCCATCTGTATAGACTCCATTGGCACCTTGTACGGATAGCTCCCTCATTCTTTGAAGCATTTCGTGGACCTCATTTAGAGCCCCTTCTGCTGTTTGTATAAGTGATATGCCGTCCAGGGAATTTCTCGATGCCTGTCTCAATCCCCTTATCTGTGCATCCATTTTTTGGGATATGGCCAATCCTGCTGCATCGTCTGATGCCCTATTTATTCTTTTGCCTGATGATAGTCTCTCCAAGGATTTTTGTAAATTGTCGGTGTTGATGTTTAACATCCTATGGGTATTTAATGCCGGTATATTATTGTTTATTCTCACTTTTTATCCCCCTCTAATTTATTTATATTTTCTATATAGGATACTATTTCTCCTAATATTTCAAACATTTCTACTGGCAGTCTATGGGACTCCTTTTTATTTTCTACTTGCCCAAGGTTTAAGTCTCCCTTAGGCTGTTCTTTTGAGTATACCTTCTTTAGATGTCTAGGCGGTATCAACCTTTTCTTCATTCTGTCACCTGCCTAATATAGGTATATCCCAGGGCATTTAAGCTGTTTTCTAAAATGTTTAGATTCTCAGCTAATTTATCCCCCTGCTCCAAAGTGATTTGGACTTCCTGCCCTTTTACGCTTATTTCCATACTCACTTTGCCTAAATTCTTTGTCTCTAGGTCTAAATAAAACTTCATATCTTCTTTTTCTATGCCTTCTTCTATATTTGGCACTATTATACTTATATCCTTATTGTTTTCATCTATATTTACGGGAAGTTGAAATACTAAATCTTTGCCATTGGCTGCTTTTTCTATTTCTATATATTGTCTTTCCCTTTTCCTTTCCCTTCTACGGCCAGATTCCCCTTGAGAGTTGTCCATGAAACTCAGGGCCTCGTTTATTTCCTTTATTTCCTTGGGAGTCATAGGTTGTTGGTTTTTTATTATTGTGGGGAGTACCTTGTCTTCATTTCCTTTGACAGCCTTTATTTCATCAATTATTCTTTGGCCCTCACTGTATTTATTGAGTTTCTTTTGTATATAGTTGTTTAATTCGCCTAAGGGCATATTCTCTATTTCCTTGTTTTCCTTTATGCTGTCTCTTACCATGTTTATGGTCAAATCATTTCGTGCCCTGTGGTATTCTTCAAATATCCTACCTTGGTCTATATTCTCTACTGGTGCCACAGGATTTTCTATGGCTTTTATCTCTTGATCGGCTACGTGTAGATTTTCTAAGGTAATGGAATTGTATCTCTCCAAAGTAAAGTTTATCAACTTTGGGTTTAGATTTTCTCCTATGGCATTAAATATATTCGATATGTGAATGACCTTGTCTACTAGCCTATGGTCAAGGCCCAAGGAATTTTCCATATTTGTATCTATTATTTCCCTTATATTTTTCAGGGTAAAATCTTCCTCGTTTTTTATAAGCAGCAGCAAGTCCCTGTCTTCAATTTTTCCTATGTTCTCCAGTTCTTTCTTGATATTATCTGTTAACTCTTTAGATATATCCCGTTCAACCTTTGGTTCGCCCTCTCTTTTTATTTCCTCCACTATTTCCCCAATGTCCTCTTTTAGTATATCTACGCCTTTTTTATACAACTTTGCTATGTTTTCTTCTGTACCTAGGCTCATTAATTCCTTTACGGCATTTTTCATGGACATTATCTTTTCATATTTGGTTTTATCCATAGCCATATTGTTTACTATAAATTCTCGAAGGACTTTAATATTTTCATCGTTTACTTCCAAATCCATATCTTTTAGGATTTCTTTCAGGCTGCCAATATTTGTATCCTCTAATACGGTAAATGACACAAATTTTTCGGCTTTTATATTACTTTCTTCAAATCCATTTGTGTAATAATTGCTTAACTTAAATAGATTATCTATATTAAATACTTTTTCTTCCTTAATTATATTTACATATGCTTGATCTTCTACGTCCTTAAGATTGAAAATTTTCGACATGGTCTCTAAAATCTTTGAGATGTTTTCCTTTGTAATGGGGATTTTCTCCCTATGTAGTGCAATGATACCGTCATATACGTCCTTTCCCATTTTTTGTCCATAGATTTCTCTGCTAATCTCCTCAGCTTCTTTATAGGTAAGGTCCCTTTCAAGTCTTAGAAATCTCCTAAGGGAAAAGCTATTTTTGCCATTTAATTCATCTAATGCCTCTGCTATTTTTTGCAAGCTTTCATCTTCTAGGGATATTCCCCTGTCCATAAGTTTGGCATAGGAGTTTATGTCCAGTTCTTCCACTATTTTTTCCAAATACTCTTTAGATTTTAAATAGGACATAATATTTTCTTTCGTAGCAGGTATGCCGTTTTTTATTAGAAATTTTACTGCTCTGATGTTTTCCTCTGAACTTTCTAAACCTAAATCCCTGATTATATCCTCTGCTTTTTTTACGTCATTGTTGATTTCAGGTTCTTCTTTGTCTTCTTTTTCTTCCACTTTAGCCGATACAATATTTTCCTTATCAATCTTTATAGTTTCACCAGTTAACCCTACTATATCTTCTTTTACCCTCAAGGAATATTGGACCGTTTTATTATCTATGGTCTTTTCAATTTTTAAATCCTTGCCTTTTTTCTCCACAAGAACACCCTCCACGTCAAAGGGCAACGTTGGAGTCAGTCCATAACTATTTGCAATATTTTCTTTATTATTTATTTTTAAAGTTTCCATATTTATATCCTTTCGTATAACTTTCAAATATTCACATATATATTATTCAAATAAACTTTAAATCAATCTGCCCAGTTAATTTACCTTTGCTTCATACCTTTTATCGGCATTATTATTTGTTTTCTTAAGTTGTATTACATATTTTGATTTTCTGCCGATATATAATATAGGAGTGGAGGGATTGTATGAGTGGTATCAATAGAATCGGTACAGAAAATATATCGCCTATTCAAATATCTAGGGCTGTAGATAGAAAGGCAATTAAAGATACTTTTAAAATGAAACTCAATGAATTGGAGCAGGAGCAAATCAGAGCTGAATTGCAGGAGCTCTTTGGCAAAATAGAGGATCAAGCTAGTAAGCTGTCGGAAAAGCTATTTATTGACGATTTAATTCAATACAAAAAATTAGTTAAGGAGTTTCTAAATATTTCAGTAAATAATTCCCATGTGTTTTACAAGGAAAATTCACTTGACAGAAGGGGTAGACACAGAATCTATTCTTTGGTAAAAAAGGTGGATAAGGAATTAGATGAATTAACTCAGGAATTCCTAGATCTTGAAAATAACAGAATAAACATATTGAAAAAGATAAACGAAATTCAAGGTATATTAGTTGATATATTGACATAAAAATTGCCAAGGCATTCCTTGGCAATTATTCTTTGGATAGTTCCTTCAATTTTTCATATAGTTTTATTTCCTCTTCTGTGAGGCTATTGGGGTTTACTATGTGGATTTCCAGATATAGGTCCCCCCTATTTCCCTTCATATCCCTATACCCTTTCCCTGGAATTCTAATTCTCTTACCTGAAGAGATTAGCTTTGGAATATTTACTTTAATCTTTCCGTCTAATGTGCTTACCAATACTTGCTCTCCCAAAACGGATTGCCAAGAAAATATATTGAGTTGTGATATAATATTTAAGTCTTCAAGTCTATTTTTCCCGTCTTCAACAAAGTTTATTTTAAAAAGTATATCCCCGCTTATTCCCCATTTTTTACCTTTTACCCTCAATTTTTTCCCGGGCAATATTCCCTTTGGCACATTTACTGCTAAGGATTTGTTCTCTCCGCCAATATTTAATGCAACTTGTTTTTCCACACCGCTATAGCCCTCTTCTAAGGTGATGGTTAGTTCTGACTCATAGGATGGCGATGGCCTTTTCCCTGCCCTTTTGCCGCCAAATAAATTCCCCAAATCAAATCCCCCTCTTCCCCCTCTGCCAGTGCTATCGTTCATACCTCCAAAAAACATATTAAAAAAGTCACTGAAGTCTCCGTCAGATGTGGAATAGGTGTAAGTATGACCGCCAAATCCATATTGAGAGGGATCAAAATGTTGTCCATTGGTGAAATTATACCCGGAACCAAATGTATCGTATTTTTTCTTCTTTTCCTCATCTCCTAGGACTTCATAGGCTTCGTTGATTTCCTTAAACTTTTCTTGGGCTTTGGAGTCATCTGGATTTAAATCAGGGTGGTATTTCTTAGCTAATTTTCTATAGGATTTTTTTATTTCATCTTGAGATGCACTTTTATCTACTTCCAATACTTTATAATAATCTTTATACTCCATTTAATCTTACTCCTTTTAGTATATGATTTGACCTTCTTTGACCTTAAGTTAATTATATCTGTTTCCACGTCGCAAATCAATACAATAAATCCCACAATATAATTGCAATTATAGATTTCGGCAAATAAATATACTACATTAAAAATTTATTGGGAATAATATGCTTATAGCCAACTAACTTTCTATGCCAACAGCTGATTTAATTGTGTACATAAGTTGTTGTAAAGTATTAATGAGGTGAATACTGTGACAGATATAAAAAACCCATTGAATCACAATGAAATTGGGCTTAGGATTAGACAAGAAAGAGATAAATTAGGTTTATCCAGAGAAAAATTTGCTGAACTGGTAGGTCTATCCGCCTTCTTTATTGGCCAAATCGAAAGAGGAGACCGTAAAATGAGCATAGATACATTAGTTGCGATTTCTGACATTTTAAATGTATCTGTAGATTATCTGTTATTTGGCCTTACCCATTATATGGAGAATATCGTGGTCATGGAGACCTATGACAATATTTACAAAGAATCGACAGATGAAGAGATTAGAGAACTTTTAGAAATCCTTAAGGGAAGTACAGACAGACAAATTTCCGTTATTAAGGATATTTGTAAAGTTGTATTGCCATCCATTAGAAAATAGCTAAGATAAATCTTAGCTATTTATTTTATATATCTGTCAATTATATTTATTATTTCCTCTATCTTTTCTTCTCCTTGATCTTCACTCTCTAAAATTGCCGTGGCTACACAGGACCTAATATGTGTATTTAGTACATCTATATTTGCCTTTTTTAATAGTCCAATGGCAGATAGAATCTGTGTAGATATATCTACACAGTATCTACCTTCTTCTAGCATTTTTATAATGCCGTCTAATTGTCCTCTGGCTGTTTTAAGTTTAATAGCTGCCCTTTTTTTACCTTCGTCCATAGGATCACTACCCTTATTTTATTTCTACTACTTCATAGCCTGCTTCCTCTATGGCTTCTGTAATCAGATTATCCTTTAGTCCTTCGCCTTCTATATTTACCTTTTTTGTCTCTAAATCTACATCAACTTTTTTTACACCTGTCAATGCTCCTACTGCATTTTTTACTGCCATTACGCAGTGCATACATGTCATACCCTCAACTGTTAAAACTTTTTCCATTTTAATTCCTCCTATTTTTTCAATTTATAATATTATTTAAACCTTTTTAACCTTAAAGAGTTCGATACTACTGAAACTGAACTAAATGCCATGGCAGCTCCTGCTATCATAGGATCTAAAAATCCAAGGACTGCAAAGGGTATCCCTATGCTATTGTAGAAAAATGCCCAAAATAGATTTTGAATTATAGTCCTCATGGTTCTATGGCTTAATCTAATGGCCGTTACGACTCCCTGCAAATCCCCTCTCATAAGGGTTATATCGGCAGCTTCCATGGCTACATCTGTACCTGTACCTATGGCAAATCCAACATCTGCCTCTGCAAGGGCTGGTGCATCGTTGATTCCATCTCCTACCATGCCTACGTGTTTACCTTCTGATTTTATCTTTGCCACTACCTCTGCCTTGTTTTCAGGAAGTACCTCTGCCAATACGTTTGTTATACCCACGTCCTTAGCAATTGCTCTGGCAGTCCTTTCGTTGTCTCCAGTTATCATATATACATCTAGACCCATTTTTTGTAAGTCTTCGATTGCCTTTTTCGATGTATCCTTTATTTGATCGGCTACTGCTATTATACCAGATATTTTTCCCTCTATGCCCATGAGCATTGCTGTCTTTCCTTCTTCCTCCATGTGGAGCAATATATCTTCGCCATCCTCAATGGAGATGTCATTATCAGTCATTAATTTTCTATTTCCTATTAATACAACCTTTCCTTCTAATGTGGCCTTAAGCCCTTTGCCAGGTATTGCAATAAATTCTTCAGGATCTGATAATTTAATGAGCTCCTCTTCTGCTTTCTTTACTATGGATTGTCCCAAGGGGTGCTCAGAGGTCTTTTCTACGGATGCTGCTATTCTCAATATTTCATCTCTTTCCCATTGGTGGAAGTTATATATATCCGTTACCTCCGGCTCTCCTTTTGTTATGGTACCTGTCTTGTCAAATACAATTGCATTTATTTTATGGGCTCTTTCCAGATGTTCTCCTGATTTAATCAAAATCCCATTTTCTGCCCCTTTGCCTGTACCTACCATGATTGCCGTAGGTGTGGCCAATCCCAATGCACAGGGACATGCTATGACTAGAACTGCCACCGCATTAATGAGACCTGTATTTAAATTTCCCTTTAGGAAATAAAATCCTAAAAATGTGGCAACGGCAATAGCAACTACTACTGGTACAAATACCCCTGATATTTTATCTGCCAACCTTTGAACTGGTGCCTTGGAACCTTGTGCGTCCTCAACTAGCTTTATTATTTGAGATAATACAGTATCCTTACCTATTTTCGTTGCTCTAAATCTAAATGTCCCAAATTTATTTATTGTGGCACCAATTACCTCGTCGTCTATGGTCTTATCTATGGGAATACTTTCCCCAGTAATCATGGATTCGTCTACAGCGGAATTTCCCTCTACTATTATACCATCTACAGGAATTTTTTCTCCCGGTCTAACTACTATTACATCACCTATTTCCACCTTCTCTATGGGTATATCTGCTTCTATTCCATCTCTTATGACCCTCGCGGTCTTTGGCTGTAATCCCATTAACTTTTTAATTGCCTCGGAAGTTTTTCCCTTGGCTATTGCCTCAAAGGTTTTACCTAGCAATATAAGGGTTATAATCACTGCTGAAGCTTCAAAGTAATATTCGTGTACTCCAGTAAATAAGTTGAATATACTATAGAAGTAAGCTGCCGATGTGCCCATGGAAACTAAAACATCCATATTGGCACCTCCCCCCCTAAGGGAGTTAAAAGCACCTTTGTAGTATCTATATCCTATGCCAAATTGTACTGGCGTTGCCAACAGTAACTGGAACCACCCATTGCCTAATATATTATCTATTCCCGCCATGTGGAAAAACATGGCAGAAAATAGTGGTAAACTCAATGCAGCTGATATAAAGAAAGAAGTTTTAAGGGATTTAATCTCCTTTTCCCTCAGTTCTTTTTCCCTATCTAAATCTCTTTCCACTTCTACTTCAGCCTTGTACCCTGCTTTTTCTACAACATTCACTAAATCAAATTCATCTATTGAACCAGAAGGGTACTCTATTACAGCCTTATTTGTGGTGAGGTTTACATTGGCATTTACTACACCTTCCATTTTATTTAGAGCCTTCTCGACCCTAGCGGAGCAAGCAGCACAGGTCATTCCCTCAACTAATAGGACCTTTTTTATAAGCGGCACCTCATAGCCTGCTTTTTCAATTGCCTTAATTAAATCATCTGATGTAACCTTGTTTGGATCAAAATCTATATTAGCCTTATTCGATATTAAATTTACAGATGCTGATATTACACCTTCTATTTTGTCGAGAGCCTTCTCGACTCTGCTTGAGCAAGATGCTCAGGTCATACCCAATACATCTATGCTAATTTTTTTAGTTGACACATTATCACTCCTTCTTTCCCCTCCCCCCTGGTGGGGGTGTAATTATATTATACACCTATACTTTATTATGTCAATAATAAAAAAAAGAATGAATACGATGTAATTAAAGATGGGATTTCCCTACAAGTAAAATAATTTTTAAAATCTTTGTATCCTTTTGTTCTTTTTTGTCTTTTTGCATTAATATATGCCAAGTTTCTATTGCTATTATAGCCATAATATATTATACTTAATTAAGGATATTGATAATCATTATCATTACTATTGTCTTACATAATTGTTTGGAAGGATGATTGCCATGGAATTTATACCATTAACTTCCCTGAGACCTCGCGATTATGCAAGGGTAAAAGGAATTTCTGGATGTTATAAAGCAAAAAAAAGATTATACGAATTAGGTTTATATAGGGATTCTGTTGTGAAGGTTGTAAAGAACGACTTTGGCCCCGTTATACTCAATCTGTCAGGAAACAAATTGGCCTTGGGGCGAAAACTAGCCTCAAAGGTAATGGTAGAGCTCTATGTAAAACCAAATAGACGGTGATTGTCAAAATATTTAAGGAGGACTTATCATGAATACTATTGCTCTAGTGGGTAATCCCAACAGCGGAAAAACCACATTGTTCAATGCCTTAACTGGGTCTAACCAGCATATTGGCAACTGGCCAGGGGTTACAGTAGAGAAAAAAGAAGGAAAATTTAAATATAAGGGCAGTCAATATACCGTTGTGGATTTGCCTGGAACTTATAGCCTTGGGGCCTATTCCGAAGACGAGGTAGTTGCTCGCAACTATATACTTACTGGAAACCCTGATATTGTTATAAATGTCGTAGATGCAACAAATATAGAGAGAAACCTATACCTTACCACCCAATTAATGGAGATGGGAGTGAAGGTAGTCATCGCACTTAATATGATGGATGAAGCCAAGCAAAAGAAGATTGAAATTGACTTGGACAGCCTTTCTAGAAGCTTAGGTATCCCCATTGTAGCTACCATAGCATCTAAAAATAAGGGTTTGGAAGACTTGATTGAAAAAGCCATAGAGTTTTCCAATAGAAACGAATATTCCTCCATTGATTTTAGTTATGGTGAGGATATAGACAGAGAAATTGAGAAAATTAAAGAAATACTTGATAATTCAAATATCGAATACCCTACAAAATGGCTTGCAGTAAAGCTATTGGAAGGCGATGAAGAAATTCATAGCCTTATAGAGGGAAAGGTTTCTATACCCAAAGAAAGACTTATGCCTGTAGGAGATGGCTCTGTTGAATACGAATTGGAGTTAGTGGATAGAAGATACGATTTCATTGGCAATATAGTAGGTAAATCTGTTAGAAAACCAATGGAAGATGTTGAAAACCTAACTGATAAAATCGATAAAATCGTTACTCATAAGTATTTTGGAATACCCATCTTTGCTTTAATTATGTTTGTAGTTTTTCAACTAACTTTCGTCATTGGCGAAGATTTACTTGGGGAATTTGTCGTAGATATAGTAGATGCTATTGGGGACTTTGTAGTTCATATATTGACTATTGCACATTCTCCTGAATGGATAAAATCCTTTGTATCTGAGGGGATATTTGGCGGCATCGGTGCTGTCTTTGAATTTATCCCATTAATAGTCGTACTGTACTTTTTCATTGGAATATTAGAAGACACGGGATATATGGCTAGGGCAGCATATGTAATGGATGGCCTTATGAGGTCAGTGGGGCTTCACGGCAAAAGCTTTATTTCCATGATTGTAGGATTTGGCTGCAATGTGCCGGGAATTATGTCAACTAGGACCTTAGAGGATAAGAAAGATAGAATGATTGCAATTCTAATTAATCCCTTTATGTCCTGTGGAGCTAGACTTCCAATATATTTAGTGTTTATTGCTGCATTTTTCCCTAAGAATGGTGGAATTGTATTATTCTCACTCTATGCCTTGGGAATTATAATGGCATTAATAGTCGGTAAAATATTTTCAAAGACCTTATTTAAAGGGGAAGCATCTCATTTCATAATGGAGCTGCCACCTTACAGAATGCCCATTTTTAAATATGTGGTTAGAGATATGTGGGATAAGGTCTGGGATTTCATATATAGGGCCGGGAGTATAATATTCATCGTCGTTTCGTTGCTTTGGATATTGTCTGTGTTGCCCTTCGGAGTTGAACCTTATAGCCAAGATAGTATATTGGGTCAAATAGGGACATTTTTAGCTCCAATATTTAAACCTGCTGGGTTTGGGACATGGCAGGCGACAGTCAGTTTATTTGCGGGCATAGCTGCAAAAGAAGCAGTAGTAGCTATTTTGGGCATGGTCTATGCTGGAGTCAGCGAAGGATCTCAATTAGTTGCTGCACTACAAAGTGTATTCACTCCTTTAACAGCTATGGCCTTTATGGTAATGACCCTTTTGTATACCCCTTGTACTGCAGTTATCGCAACTGTGAAAAGGGAAACAAACTCTGGTAAGTGGGCAGTCTTTATGGCTATATATCCCTTTGTTATCGGTTGGATAGCTGCAGTTTTAATTTATCAAGTGGGAAGCCTTTTGGGTTTTTAAGAGGAGTGATTTTATGTTAAGGAAGGTCTTATATGAGATAAGCAAATCTAGATTATACTCTCCTTCTAACATTGCAAAAGAATTAAATATTTCTGAGGCCCTTGTAGAAGATGCCATAGGCCAATTAATCCGCATGGGGTATGTCTCCCAAGATGAGACTTCTCCTACATGCGACACAAAATGCAGTAGCTGTGCCTACTCTTCGGTGTGTAACACAGTTACTATCAAAACCCTTAGCATCACCTCCAAGGGAAAAACTTTATTGGAAAGAGAAGCTTCCATGGTGTAAAATCCATGGAGGTTTTTTTATTTAAATATTTCACCGGGTATTTTGGAAAATTGCAAAATAAATTGGTGAAAAGGAAATTTTTGTATTTTACATTTTTATATGATATGATGATGTTAAGCTGTATACTCATCCAGGACACAAGCCTTTAAAATTTATCCAACCCATAAACTGATTTGTTTTATATGCAATAAAATAGTTTTTATGTATATTATGGCCGGTCTATAATATGCATTTTCATTTAGTTATTGACTATAGAGGGTTCTGTAGTCATTTGTTGTTCAATTGATTAAGTTATACAGAATCAAGAGAGGATTCGGTGATAGTAAAATGAAGATTGGCGTATTTTGGAGAAAATTTAGAAATGTAGAATTTCAGAAAAAGCTTACACCTGATAATGTTTATGACGATGCATACGGAGAGGCATATCAGCATTATGCAGCAATAAAAGAAGCAGGTTACAATGCCGTATTAATTGAGTGGAAAAAAGATCCTAGAGAAACCTACAAAACCTTGGTAAAGGAAAAAGTTGGTTTAATATTCAATGCTTCTAGTACGAAGGAAATAGCTTTTTTAGAGGCATTTAATATACCCTATGTAGGGTCAGGATTAGATTTGGTGGCAACTAATAAAAGAGTAAGGAAAAATATAATATCCTATTATAAATTGCCAACTGCAAAGTTTGTAGTGGCAAATAGTCCAGATAATATTCCAAAGATTGATATGAAATACCCCCTATTTGTAAAACCAATTAGCGGCAGAGGAAGTGCTGGTATAGACGAGGAAAATGTAATATATAGCTATGAACAATTGCCAAAAGTAGTAAAAAAGATTACAGATATAATAGGCCAACCAGCACTTATTGAAGAATTTATAAAAGGCAGGGAATTGACCGTTGGGATTATAGGATATGATAATCCCGAAGTGCTGCCATTATTGGAAATTGAATACAATTCTTCCTTAACAAATACCTATGAACATAAGATGTTTGACAATGAGATTATTAAATGTCCAATGGAGCTCCCCATAGATGTAGAAAATAATATTAAAGAAATAGCATTGAAAGTGTATAAAGTACTAGGGGTAAAAGATTATGGCAGAATAGATATGATTTTAAGTGAAGACAATATACCTTATTTCTTAGAACTAAATACTTATGCAGGGCTTACCATGTCCAGTCGAAAAGGAGAAAAGGATGTACATCATGGCTATATGGGCTATATGGCAGAAGAATTAGGTTATAGTAGAAGTGAATTTATCGGCAAAATAGTTAAAAGTGCTATTGATAGATATGATTTACAAAGCATTAAAAAAGTTCCGACCAATGTTTCGTAAAAATTTTTTTATTATTTTCACATTTATGTGTTTAAAATAGTTTTTTTGGGTATATTATTAATAAATATATCACTAAGTATTTCATTATATTACTTGACTAAAGTGATTTAGTGGTATATAATAAAGCTAGGTAGAACTTTAATTATTCCAACCTAATTGTATTGAGTATCAAATCCTAAGTATAGTATTAGGCAAGAATAACAGAAGTCTATGAAAATTGAATCAAAGTATCAAAGTAAATGCAGGGTTCTACTCTGTATATGATCCAAACTTAATAGTTGGAGTCAGAAGAAGTGTAAAGAAACTTCCTCTAAGACAAAGTAAAGCAGTGTAAGATTATTTCATGAGTACCCTAGTCGTATAGTAATATCAGATTTAAAGATTGGTAAATTTAAGCAGTTGGGAGTGTATTAAAGGATTGAGTTTAACAGAACCAAAATTCACAGGTTGGAATAATTGCAAAGAGTTCTATTCAAAATGATGGGTAATTTCTAGAAGATTAGAAATTGCCCATCTATATTTTTTGCCCTCTTTGTTGTATTTTTCTCATCTTAGGTCTATAATTGTATTAACTATATGACAAAGGAGACTACAAATGATTAGTTTAGACTGGAAGGATAATAAGAATCTTACTATGCTTGCAGATTTTTATGAATTCACTATGGCCAATGGATATCTAGAAAACGGATTAGGAGACCAAATCGCGTATTTCGATATGTTTTTTAGAACTATTCCCGATGGTGGCGGCTTTGCTATTATGGCTGGAGTAGAGCAGTTAATTGAGTATCTAAAGAATTTAAGGTTTGACGAAGAAGATATAGCTTATTTTGAGTCAAAGAAGATGTTTGGCAAAAAATTTCTAGATTATCTTAGAAACTTTGAATTTCAGTGCGATGTATGGGCAATACCAGAGGGAACTCCCATATTTCCCCAGGAACCCATAGTCGTAGTTAGAGGCCCTGTAGTACAAGCACAGCTCATAGAAACAATGGTATTATTGACTATTAATCATCAATCTTTAATTGCAACGAAGGCTAATAGAATTGTAAGGGCTGCCAATGGCAGAACTATAATGGAGTTTGGCTCTAGGAGGGCACAAGGATATGAAGGAGCCATACTAGGTGCTAGGGCAGCATATATTGGCGGTTGTATTGGCACTGCCAACACCATAGTGGACAGGGATTTTGATATTCCAGCTCTAGGGACCATGGCCCATAGTTGGGTCCAAATGTTTCCCACTGAATTAGATGCATTCAGGGCTTATGCCAAAATATATCCAGACAATTGCACATTGCTAGTAGATACTTATAATACCTTAAAGGAAGGTATTCCCAATGCCATCAAAGTCTTTGATGAAGAAATCGTACCTAGGGGATTTAGGCCCAAAGGCATTAGAATAGACAGCGGAGATATTGCCTATCTGTCTAAGGAGTGCAGGAGGATGCTAGACGAAGCCGGATATCCAGATTGTAGTATAATTGCTTCTAGCTCTTTGGACGAATATGTAATTAGGGATTTGCTACTTCAAGGTGCAGCAATCGATTCCTTTGGTGTAGGAGAAAGGCTCATAACTGCCAAGTCTCAACCTGTCTTTGGCGGCGTATATAAGTTAACCACCATAGAAGAGGACGGAAAGCTAATACCCAAGATAAAGGTCAGCGAAAACGTGGGAAAGATTACCACACCTGGATTTAAACAGGTATATAGGATATTTGACAAGACTAGCCACAAGGCCATTGCCGACGTGATTACCCTCCATGACGAGGTAATAGATGAGTCAAGGCCCTATGAAATATTCCATCCCATCTATACTTGGAAAAGAAAAACATTGAAGAATTTCTATGTCCGTAAATTATTAGTTAAAATATTTGAAAATGGAAATTCTATCTATGAAAGTCCAAATATCCACGAAATAAAAGAATATTGCAAGGTTCAATTGGATTTGATGTGGGATGAGGTTAAAAGATTTGACAGACCCCATAGGTATTTTGTGGATCTCTCCCAAAAACTATGGGATATAAAAGATCAGCTGTTGAAGGAACATAAATAAAAGATGCATCATATGGTGCGTTACCATAGGGATTGAATAAAAGAAAGTAAACAGCTTTAAAGGTTAGGAGGATTAAAGAAGCCTAATTTAATGGAAAGTCCATTATATAGGCTTCTTTTTCATAAAAAGATCTTTTACTTAAATCAGAAATACTTAAAAGTTCACAGTAATGAGACCAGCTCAATTTGCCAGACAGCGTCTGGCTTTTTGGATGGGCTAGATAAAGATTCCTCATATTTTGCAAATTCGACCTAGAAAAACCTCTTCCAAACTCTTTTGTCAATTCTATTGAAAGTTCTTTTATCAAGCCTTTACCATAATCAGCTCTATCTTGGTGATTTTGTTCATCTTCTACAATTATCCTTCCTATTTGCCAATAAGCTTTAAGTAGTTCGACATTGACCGCACTTGCAACATTATTTCTTGCCTCAAGCATAACTTGTTTTATTTCTGTAAAAATATTATTATTTTGGTTTGATATTTCACTCATAGTTTTACCTCCTGAGCCTCTTTTCCAAAGATACAATATAATGTTAACTTCACTGATTATAAAAAAAATTTATGCCCTTTATCTAAGCTTGTGTCGCTTAATAAGAACGATGTGTAATAAATCCGCATTGTTTTTATAATTACTGTTCATTTAATATCTTAAAAATAATTGGCTTTAAAATACTAAAAAGTAAATATCCTACTAAACCTCCAAATGTATTAGTTATCAAATCAGTAACATCGAATGACCTTGATGCTAAGCCTCCCCAAAATGCACTTAATAACTGAGTACTTTCAATTGTTAAACTAAAAAGAAAAGCCACAGTAACTGTTTTTAGAATACCCACTTTCCTTATAATTGGATATAAAAATCCGAAAGGTATCATCATGATAATATTTAAAAATATTTCTCTAACAGCACCATAGTAATTTAACCTTAAATCCCTAAATGGAATAAGATTTACAGTTTCGAGAAATAAATTATTTGTTCCATTTAAAAATGGTATAGGCAATGGCATAAGTGTTACAAACAGAACCATTATAATATAAGTATACATAAGTGTATTAGTTATTAATGTTTTTTTAGGCTTTTTATTCCACTTTTTATAAAAAAACAAAAAGTATATCAGTACTAATATAATAAAATTTATTAAATAATCCATTATGTTTTCCTCCGTATTATATCAATTAACATATGCCACATAATTCTACATATGTGCAACTGACTACCATCTTAAATATAATTATACTAGACAATTCCAGACTATTAAAGAACCAAAAGCCTTACCTCTCATGCACTACTTACAACAATTATACCTAATTATTCTAAGCAATGCATGAATTGTTTTTAATAAAAGTTCCTGAAACCCTTGATACTAAAGCATTCATGCACCCTGTCGCTATTATGACACGTTCTCCAGTAGTATACCAAATATATCCTCCTGCCTCTCTTTGTAAATCAGCAAATTTTAATATCTTAATTATATCACGAGCCCGTGAATGATTCCATCCGTAGATAAGATATGTTTTTATTAATCTATGTCAGGCAGGACAAATCCTTAGGAGGGTAGTGTTTTGTGTCTATTTAAATTTAAAGATAGCAAAACGGCATAGCCGATGTAGCCGACTATGCCGAATTTTTTAAAAGATTATAAACCCCTATGGTAAAGCCCCTTAGGATGCCTATTTTATTTATGAAATTAATCCTCTTTCAAAGGCTTTTATATTTACTTCATGTACCTTTTCAGGTAAGAATTTCTTTATTTTGCTGACCCAATCTATGTTTTCTAGACCAAGGGCCTTTACTGTAAGACCTAGCATCACTATATTTTGGGACCTAGGCTCACCTAATTCCTCTGCTATGGTTCCCGCATTGATTGATATTACATTTTTAACTTTGGAATTTAACTCCTCCATTATGCCTTCGGGATATTCTTCAAGTCCCGATAATACTGGTAATGGCCATATTTCTACGTCGTTTACTATTAATGTACCGTCCTTGCTAAGGTTAGATAAGTACCTGGTAGCCTCTAATTTTTCAAAGGATACTAATACATCAGCTTCCCCCGTATTTATTGTTGGAGAATATACTTTTTCACCAAACCTTATTTGAGTCGTTACACTACCGCCCCTTTGGGACATACCGTGTATTTCTGACATCTTCACATCATAGCCTTCTTCCAAAAGCCCTTCCGATAAGATTTTAGATACTAAAATGGTTCCTTGTCCACCTACTCCTACTAGCAACAAAGATTTTTCCATTTATTTCACCTCTTTCCCAAAGAAATCTATAGCATCAAATGGACATACCTGCATACATACTTGACATCCATTACATTCATTGATATCGATGCTCACCACGTTGTCTTTCATAGATATGGCTGGACAACCTATCCTTAGACATGTCTTACACTGCGTACATTTGTCTTGGTCTATCTGACAATATAGGCCTTCTCTTTCTTTTTGCACTTCTTTTATTAGTGCACAAGGCTGCTTTGTAATGATGACGAATGGTTCTGTAGCATCCATGGCGTCTTTTACTGCACTGATGTTTTCGTCCATTATATATGGGTCTATTACCCTGATATTGCTTTCCTTCACACCTATGGCCTTTACTAGTCCTACTATATCTACCTCAGGTGCCTCTATGCCCTTGATGTCTTTTCCTGTACCTGGGTTGTCTTGGTGCCCTGTCATGGCGGTAATCCTATTGTCTAGTATGACTATGACCATATTGCTCCTATTGTACACAGCATTTACTAGGCCTGTCATACCAGAGTGGAAGAATGTAGAATCCCCTACAAATCCAAATACCTTTTTATTTCTGTCAGCCATTTGGTTTACCTTGTCAAAGCCTATCCCAGCCGTGATACCTGCTCCCATACATATGACTGTATCGCCCATTCCAAGAGGTGCCATTGCCCCTAAAGAATAACATCCTATGTCAGATGTGACGACTATCTTGTTTTTATACCTTGTGAGTGCATAAAAAATTCCCCTATGAGGGCAACCTGCACAAAGTGCTGGTGGCCTTGAGGCTATTTCTAACTCTAATTCAAATGGGTTTTCTATTTTCTCTCCTGATATTGCGGACCTTATAATTTGAGGATTAAGCTCTCCGCATACTGGAAATATTTCCTTGCCTATACACTCAATTCCCATTGCCTTAATAAATTGTTCCATATAGGGTTCGTTTTCTTCTATAACGTATAACTTGTCCACGCCTTCGGCAAATTCTTTGATTAACTTATCTGGCAGCGGCCAGCTAAAACCTATCTTTAAGTACGATGCAGTATCTCCAAATACTTCCTTTGAATGCAAATAGCTTGCACCATTGGTTATGACTCCGATTTTTTTGTCATTCCATTCAATTCTGTTTAAAGGCCCATTATTGGAATAGTCCCTTAATCTTGGTATCCTTTCAGTTTCCATCTCTACGTGTTTCACCCTAGAATGGGCAGGTACCATAATATATTTTTTAATATCCTTTACGTATTCCTTTATTCCTACTTCTTCCCTAGTGCCTATTTCTACTGGGCCCTTGCTATGGCAAACCCTTGTAGTTACCCTAAATAGTACTGGGGTATCATACATTTCAGATATTTTAAAAGCTTCCTTTATAAAATCCTTGCTTTCTTGGCTATCTGATGGCTCCACCATGGCTACCTTTGCATGGGGTGCAACTAATCTATTGTCTTGTTCGTTTTGAGAACTGTGCATTCCTGGCTCATCGGCAGTAATAATTACTAGTCCTCCATTTACCCCTTCATAGGCTATGGTATATAAAGGGTCTGCTGCTACATTTAGCCCTACGTGCTTCATGGCAACTAAGGACCTAGCACCTGCTATTGACGAGCCTGCAGCCACTTCTAAGGCCACCTTCTCGTTTACTGACCACTCCGAGTATATTTCGTCGTATTTTGAAATGTTTTCTAGTATTTCCGTACTTGGGGTCCCTGGATATGCTGCAGCTACCAGCACCCCCGCTTCAAAGGCACCTCTGGCTATGGCCTCATTGCCTGTTAAAAGCTTTTTCATAAAATCCCTCCTACTTTAAATTAGATCTAATACTTGTTGAGTTAAATATTTCTTCTAACCTATATTTTATCATAAAATTCACGATTATGTAATTATATTTGTATATGAATAATTTTTCATATATTGGCAAGCACTACCATAGTAATCCTCTATGGATTTACTTTGTGTACACCTTCGGGTAAATTTATATTCTCACCTGTTGTTGCATCTACAATAAATTGTTCTAAAATATCTTTTGAGTCATAGGCATACTTGGTGAATTTAATCTCTTTCTGATTTTCGTTATAACTCAACTGATAAATCCAACCTCTCGCTTAGCCACAGCGGAATTGTCACCAATATATTTTGTGCGGTAATGGGAACGAAGGATAGCACAAACGTCTATTTATAAGTAAACACAATATTAAGTACCTTCTCTTAAGATATCCAAATACTCCACATATGAATAGATCCTGTTTCTTTTTTCACCTGCTGATTGGACCAGAATACCTGCCTCTTCCAATCTATTTATGGCATCTGAAGTTGTGTTAAAGACAAGATCTAAGGCCTTAGCTGTTTTGGAGATTTCTATAATAGGATTTGCCTCAATATAGTTAAGCAAGCGTAAAGTATTTTTGGCTGCTCTTCCCATGCCATTTATAATAGCCGAATTTTTATTATGAAGTGCCGTTAATCGGTCGATGGTGGCAATTGCATCTTCAGCAGATTCTAATACAGCTTGCAAAAAGAATTTAATCCATTGTTCATAGTTGCCTTTATTCCTCACTTCCGAAAGCCTGTCATAATATTCGATACGATTCCTTTTAAGAAAATAAGAAATGTAAAGTACTGGGCTTTTGAGTAAACCCTTTTCTATTAAAAACAAGGTAATTAGTAGACGGCCTAGACGGCCATTGCCATCAAGAAAAGGATGAATCGTCTCGAATTGATAGTGAATAAGCCCAGACTGGATAAGTAGGTCCAAATCGTCATCTGAGTTTATGTACTTTTCTAAGTCTGTCATGGACTGAACCATATCTTCCACATTAGGAGGAATATACCTGGCTGTTTTTAAAGTGCTACCTTGTCCGCCAATCCAATTTTGAGACCGCCTAAACTCTCCGGGGGTTTTTTCCTGGCCACGAACTCCATCCATTAGCACAGCATGAATCTCCCTGATTAAACGATTACAAATAGGCAGTTCCTTCAACCTTTTGATAGCAAAATCTGTTGCCTTAATATGGTTGATTACATCCACAAGATCCCTATTAGTGTTTTCTTCTATCAAGGGATCAAAGATATCCTCTAAGGTGGCCTGAGTGCCTTCAATCTGGGATGACAGCAGGGCTTCTTTCCGGACATACATAGACACAAAGAGGTTGATATTTGGAATCCTTGAGGAAACAGCATCCAGTACAGCTAGCTGTTTATTTGCAGCAACAAGTAACCTGACAGCTTCGGCATCCAAGTCTAAAGCTGGATTTGGCGGTAAAGGTGTAGGCAAAAAAGATTGATAGGCTGATTCTCCAGAAAAATTCCTTATTTTTTTCCCTGCTCTCTTATCCATATGATCACACTCCAATCTGAAGATATATATTTATTATATCCATGATTATTTCATTTAGTCAATATAAATTGAAATAACCCTTAAAGAACATTTCCTTTATTTCATTTTATTCTTCTATTCTTATACTTTTTTCTATATTACTTGATAGGTTGCATTAAACTACCGATAAAACACAGAAACTGCCGGCATTCTGGTTCCAGCTGCAGGAGAAGAAGCTAATGCACCTACACCCCCATAAAAGAAAAAACGACTTTCCTTGGCAAGGGAAAATCGTTAGATTCTGGCGGAGAGGGGGAGATTCGAACTCCCGGCACCTTGCGGTGCAGTAGTTTTCGAGACTACCACCTTCAACCTCTCGGACACCTCTCCAGAGCTTACTAAAGTATTATAACATAAAAAAGAGAAGATGGTAATATTTCTTCTCTTTTTTATCATATTTCTATAACTTTACAATTTTAATTCTCCCATTCCTTCATACAATACATCTTCGTCTACTTCAACTTTTTCCTCCTGTTTCTTGCTAATTCTGACTTTGCCGTTGTTTATGGTTATTTTGCTTTCGACCATAGCCAGTTTATCCTGCGGCGCCTCCACTACTCCATAGTTTACAATTTCCACTACGCTTTCTGTAAATTTATCCATATCTAAGTTTTCATCTATGATTAATTTTCCCATATTTCTAATGGATACCTGCCCTTCTGCTATTTCTCTTAGGGTCATCTTTCCCATATTTTGTATCAATCTTCCCTCTTGAATCTTCACTTCTACATCTTCGCCAATATGGTATTTTATCATATGGTATGTCTTTTTATTACAAGTTATTTCATTACACATTAGAAGATTAACATGACTTCCAAAATCCGTATCGTCTTCCAGGTCAATACTTACATTGCCATCTATATACAATAGTACATTCTCATATCTGCTTAAAAAACTGCTATCTATTTTTACGTCACCATCAACATATTTTACATCTACTCCCCTATTTGGCAGCACTACATTATTTATTGAATAGTAATTGTCTATATATTGTGCGATTTTGTCCTCATATTTTTCCAAAATCACTAATTTGTCCAATACCTCCATATCAGATACCCTTTCTTCAAACAATTGGGCGTCAAAGTCCTCCAAAATAAGGAGTTTCTCAAAGGATAACTTTGACTCTCTTTTTATGGTCTTTAAAAATCTATTATTTAACTGAATTTTGCCTCTGATTAAATTGTAATCGCTGGAATATGGAGTAATGGCACCATTTATTGTCCCCTTAGATTGGATTGAGCCCAATAGCTTTTTTGGGCAAATAAGCACGCCATTTAATAGAATAGAAAATAACTTTTCATTTAAAAGACTTACTTTCACGTCCTTGTTAAATATTAACTCGCCATTTACTATAAATGCCACTTGTCCCTCTATGCCTTCCAGGTATTCCCTATCTACGTTTAATTCCCCATTTTGCATTGCCAAGCTAACTCTTTTATCAGATGGCAGTTTCAATGTAACCCCTATATTTGCCCTCTTGACATCCCTTAGTAGGTCTTGAGATTTATCGCTTTCTATTAATATACCTATGCCCTCAATAGATGATATCTTTTTGGCAATTTCCTCCCCTATTTCCCTGACATCTAATACGCCTATATTTCTTATCTTTGCCATTTTGCAAACCTCCTATAAATAATCTTTTAATATCTTTAAAGCACTACTAAGCTGTGATCTTACCGTAGATGGAGATAAATTTAATTTATTCCCTATTTCTGTGCTGTTTAAATTCATTTCATACCTTAAAACAACCACATCTTTTAGTTTTTTAGGCAGTTTTTCAAGCAAATCCTGTACTACTATCTTTTCTTCAAAGTTGTTAGCCCCTGTAAACATATCTACTTCCCATTTATAGTCTAATCTATTTTGCTTTCTAAAGTTATCTATATTCTTATTTTTAATGGCAGTGAAAAACCAGCCTTTAATCTGATATTCATTCATGTATTCAAATATTTCCTCCCTTTCCAATGCAGATACATATGCATCTTGGACTAGGTCAAAGGCATCATTGTAATCTCTCACTATGCTCTTTGCAAAGGTTAAAAAGTCTTTATGGTATTTTTCATAAACTGAGTATATATTCATATTTCTTCCCCTGTAATTTCTTTTGGAAAGGCCTAACTACTTATAGTTTACTATCCTTTTGTGAATAGTAAACTATATTTTATCAGGACCCACAATAGATTATTTCTTTTCCCTCTTATAACATCATTATTTCGTACCTTTTCCTTGTCGTATAACCATAGGCTATCCCCAAATAGTATAGGATTTTGATAATGTAACATTTTTACCCCGCCTTTTTATTTGATTTTTTCCTTTCACAAATAAGACGGATTAGATGGGCAAAGTGTCCAAAAAAAATAAAAACTCTTAGAAAACCTAAAAGTTTTATTTTTCCTCTCTCAATTCTTTAAAAAATCTAGATAGTATTTGACTGCACTCCTCTTCCAATACTCCAAATTCCACCTTCACCCTATGGTTAAATTGGGGGTGATTTGTAAGGTCCTCTACTGTACCTGCACAGCCTCTTTTATGGTCTTTAGCTCCTATTACCAGCCTATCCAGTCTGCTGTTTACTATGGCCCCTGCACACATGGCACAAGGCTCTAGGGTCACATACATGGTACAATCCATTAGCCTCCAGGCATCTAAATATTTACTGGCTTCCTTAATTGCCATAATCTCTGCATGGGCTGTGGGGTCCCTTAGGGATTCCCTTTGATTATATCCCCTAGCTATGATTTGTCCACGATATACAATTATAGCACCTACTGGTACTTCGTAGGTGCTATACGCCTTCTCTGCTTCTTTTAATGCTTCCCTCATGTAAAACTCATCCATTTATATCACCTTAACGTTCCCGACACGAATCGAACGTGCGGCCTTTCGCTTAGGAGGCGAACGCTCTATCCTACTGAGCTACGGGAACATAGATTACCAATCTATTTTATAATATTTTTGTCAATATGTCAAATGAAAATACTGCTAAAATTTATGGATAAATAATCCGCTCATTAACTTCGGTTCAAACCATGTTGATTTGGGGGGCATGACCTTATCTTCATTGCTAACATTCACGATATCTTTTGTACTTGTTGGATATAATAAAAATCCAATTTCCATATCTTCTTCCAATCTAGCGGCTATTTCACTTAACATGTCCTCTCCTCCGACGAATTCAATCCTGCTGTCGCTTCTAGGGTCGTCTATTCCAAGTATTGGGGATAGTATGTTGTTTTGCAATATGGATACGTCAAGGGAAGCGATTTTATCCATTTTATCATAGCTAGTTTTCCTAGGGATAAGCTTATATGTCTTATTTCTAAAGGCCATTATTATTTCTCCCCTATTTCCAGGCTCATCTATGGACTCCATTTCGACGATGGAAAACCTTTCATTGACCTTGGATATAAATTCTTCCTTTGTATATCCATTTAAATCCTTAATCATTCTATTGTAGGGAAGTATCAGCAGCTCATCTGATGAAAAGACTACGGACATAAAGTAGTTAAACTCTTCCTCCCCTGTATAATTTGGGGACTCTGCCCTTCTCTTTTTCCCTATTTTATATGAAGACTCTGTACGGTGGTGACCATCTGCTATATATAGGCTGTCCATAGATGCAAATATTTCCCCTATATATTCTATGGTACTTTTTTCATCTACTGCCCATAGCATTTGCCTCACTCCGTCTTCCGATACAAAATCGTATAAGGCATCATTTTCCTTTGTCCACTTTTCTATCATAGACTTTAGCTCCTCATTTCCCTTATGAAATAGAAATACGGGCTCTGTATGGGCATCCAAGGTGTCAAAATGATTTATCCTGTCTATTTCCTTCTCATGTCTTGTAAATTCGTGTTTCTTTATTTTGCCTTCTCCGTAATCGTCGATGGATATTGTAACCACTATGCCATTTTGTGCCCTTCCATTCATTACCTGTCTGTAGATGTAGAATACTTCCTTTTCTTCTTCCAGTAAGTAGCCCTTGTCCACAAAGTGGTCGAAGTTTTTTCTAGACCTTTTATATACCTCGGGTGAATAAGGATCTGTCCCCACAGGCATATCTATCTCTCCCCTGATGATGTGAACAAAGGACAAGGGATTTGAACTTCCCAGGTCAACTGCCTCTTCAAAATCTACGACATCATAGGGTTTACAGGCTATTTTATCTTCAAGCCCTATTTTAGGCCTATATCCTTTAAATGGTTTAACTTTAATCATCTTATCCTCCTATATTGCAATTGTCTTTGTTTTTGTAGCATACTCCATGACTATGCCAATTATTTCCTCTCCTATCCTCTTTTGTGCCTCTACTGTGGCCGCTCCTATATGAGGGGTACAGGATACTCTTGGATGACTGCAAAGTTCTAGATTTGGTCCAGGTTCTCTCATAAATACATCTAGGCCCGCTCCTGCTACTTTGCCTTGATTTAAGGATTCTAAGAGTGCGTTTTCATCTATAATCCCGCCCCTTGCCGCATTTATTATAAATACTCCTTCTTTCATCAGCTTCAGTTCTTCTTCTCCTATGATAGGTTTATGGGTGGCAGGTATGTGAAGTGATATAAAATCTGCTTTTCCTAGAAGTTCCTCCAAGGGCAGATACTTAAACTTGTTGTCGATTTTAATGAGTTTGTCGTAAAATACTACGTCCATTCCCAATGCCTCTGCCTTTTCTCCTAAGCTCTTGCCTATTCTCCCAAATCCTATTATTCCAAGGGTTTTTCCGCATATCTCCACTCCCGTATAGGCTTTTTTATTCCACTGTCCCTCTCTCATGGTTACATTGGATATATTTATAAATCTTGATATGCCTATCATATGGCCTAGTACCAGCTCCGCTACGGAATTTGTACTGGAATTAGGAGTATTTCTCACCATGATGCCCTTGTTTTCTGCATAGCCAACTTCTATATTGTCGAGGCCAACTCCTGCCCTTATGATTAAGCTTAGTTTTGTGCCTTTTGCGGCCTCAATCAATTCTTTATCTACTGTCGTTGCAGATCTGATTATGAGTATATCATAATTCCCAATTATTTTGTTTAGCTCATCTTTTTCGTAGTGGTTTGCATTTACTTCTATATTGTTTCTCTCGAGTTTTTCAATGGCTTCAATATCTAAGCCGTCATTTGCCAATATTCTCATGGTATCCCCTCCATTATATCTTTGTTAGATGGTCTATGTTTTCCAATAATTCTTTAATATCCTCTATTTGAGTATCTGCCATATGGGCTATCCTAAATGTCTTTTCTTTTAAATCTCCATATCCATTTGAGATAGCCATTCCCCTTTCTTTTAATCTTTCATTTAACTCTCCGATATTTATATTTCTTATATTTTTAACTGCTGTCACTGTATTGGATAGGTGGCTTTCATGGGCGAATAATCCGTGTTTATCTCTAGCCCATTGCCTTACAATCTCTGCCATATCCTCGTGCCTTTTAAATCTATTGTCCAAGCCTTCTACCTCCAAGATGTATTCCAGCTGATAATCTAAGGCAAACATATGGGGAATAGATGGCGTAGAAGGATATTGATAATTTTTCTTTTTTATAAATTCATATAGCTTCAATAAGTCAAAATAGTATCCCCTGTTTTTTACAGTTTTTGCCCTTTCTATGGCCTTTTCAGAAAAGGTGCACATGGAGATTCCCGGTGGCAGCCCCAAACACTTCTGACTTGAAGTAATAGCAATGTCGATATTTAGTTCGTCAATATTTAATTTGTGACCCCCTGCAGAGCTTACCATATCTACTGCAAATACCATTGACGGATAAGATTTAAGTACCTGACTTATTTCTTCAATGGGATTTACCACTCCTGTGGATGTCTCATTGTGTGTAATGCCTACAAAGTCATATCTCCCCGTGGATAATACTCCGTCTATGAAATCTGCATCCATTGCCTCTCCCATAGGAACCTCATATAAATCCGCACCTATTCCGTTATTTACTGCAATGTCGTACCACTTCTTGCCAAATGCCCCTACTGAAAAAATAGCTGCTCTGCTTGAAGTACAAGATCTGACGGCACCTTCCATTAGGCCGCTTCCTGAGGAGGTAGACAATAGTATTTCTTCCTTTGTATTAAATAATCTTTGGAGTTTTTTAGATATTGAACTTTGCAGTTCTGATGCTTCCTTTGTTCTGTGACCTATTTGAGCTGTGGACATTTTCTCCAGTACATCGACTCTTACGTCAACAGGACCGGGTATAAACAGTTTTGTACTCATATGAATTCCTCCCTATAAAATAAAAAAACCCTCATCCCAAAAGGGACGAGAGTTACCCGCGTTGCCACCCAAATTAACAGATTGCTCTGTTCACTTAATATCTTTATCGCAGATTTACGCCCTGCTTATTTCGCAAGGAGCTTAGAAATGGATTCGCCAGATTATCTGCAAATTTTCACCGACCATTTGCTCTCTGTAAGGTAATTGCTGGTTACTACTTTTCTTCATCACTTTAGTTATTTCTCTCTATACTATAGCAAAGCACTTATTTTGTCAAGTATTTTTTTAAATATCCATATCCCCTGACATTAAATGAATTCTATTAAGCTTTAATTCCGATTCATTATCCGAGGAATGAAATAATATCCAATCGCCTACTTTGGCAAACCCTCCAACTTTCGTCATGCTTGTCAGAAGGGTAACTCCTGAACCATCTAATCCTACGCTGTAGACTCCCTCTCCCGGATAACCTACATCATCGGATTGTAATGAGTAATATATCTTGTCATTGGCTATTATATAAGATGATACCTTGTCGTCTACTAAAATCTGCATATCTAAGCTGTCTTCCGCATCTCTTCTATACAATCTATAGTCCTCGCCAATGTAATAGTAGTAATCACCAAGTTTCACTAAATCTACGGCTATATCTTCAAATTCTATTTTTCTATCGCTTCCATCTAGTCCTATACTTTCCACATAGGCGTTTTCTCCTTGCCTATGGCTAAATATCAATCTATGGTCATATATTGCCATATAGGAGCTATTGACCTCTAGAAATCTATTGAGATTTCTGCCGTTTAAATCCATTTTATATATATTAGAGTTATCGGAAAGATTGATAAAGTAAATCCAGTTATCCTTTATATAAATATTTATGGGATAGCCCAGCTTATAGATTGTCTCGTCCTTATTTCCATCGATGGATATTCTATTAAGTGTTTGCCCACTACTATAGTAAATCCAATCCTCTGCTAGATTTAACCTCATTATATTTGAACCGCCAGATTTTTCTATTAAATATTTCTTATTTTCAAAGTTCTTGTCTGCCCTTACAAGGTTAAAATTTTCTTCTACATAAATAATATATTCTTCATTTTCTACTGCAAAACCATAATTGTTGGTATTTGCTACGCTATTGCCCAGTACATTATCAGTATCTATGTCAATTATATCTACTTTTTTCAGATGACTATTGTGCCTAATCTTCTTAATTTCCCAGAAGGCACCAGTATCATCTAAAATAGGAGGTAATACTAAAAGAATAACCACTACAAGGGCTGTTATTTCAGTAGCCTTTTTTGTCCAAATATTGCTTGTGCCCTTTATTTCCCTAATTAGGTTATTGACATAATACCGTGGCCCTTCCACATATAATTTTCCTTCAGAGTCTTTTACTTTTACTGTATCGTCGATAAACAGCCTAAAAAGAAAATCGAATTTCGGTTTTACTGACAAGGCTTTTTCGCTTTGTTCGACTATTTGCCATCTTCCTTTTATTATTATTCCTTCCACATCACTGAAATTTTTAATATCTAGCTCCCTTGTTTCGTTTATATAATTTTTTATGGTCCAAATGCCAATAATTGCTGAATATATCAATATTCTATCCCATGATAAGATTAGACCTTTGCCTAGGATAAGGTTATAGATTATGAAAATCAATATAATTACTGGTAAGTAGATATAAACAATCCCCTTCAATGCTAGAAGTAATAGATTCTGTCTTTTTATCATCCTTTCCCCTCCTTGAATTAGAATCTCCCATGCAGGTTTACATTTATCCTAACGGTCAGAGGACTTCAACATTGGATAACTTTATTTTAACCTTATTTTTCAATTACATATTGGATAGCATTATCTCGATCGTATGTCGTCCCAATTACTCCGTCTATTTCTATATCTGGTACTACATAGGCCTCTTCTCTTATTGTTCCATCATTGTTTAGTGATATTAAATTTCTCATGGAAAGGAGTATTCCGCTATTTGGAAGGGAATAAAAAATATCTTCAAAGTGGTGGTTTATTCCCGATGTAGTTTTACCTACCAATGTGGCAAATCCACTGTTTTTATAAAATGCTGCAAAGTCTTCATTCCTTTGATATACTCTTTCATCTATTAATACATATATTTCACCATCAAATCCTACTGGATCTACAGATTTCATAGTTGTATTCATGGTGTGAAAATAATCAAATTC
>Ga0265293_10000228_pt1 | contig 138696 bp, 133 predicted proteins | sample Munlanlewell138R_FD_192505 | JGI IMG/M metagenome (GOLD analysis project Ga0265293, IMG submission 192505) | Leachate microbial communities from a municipal landfill in Southern Ontario, Canada - Leachate well 138R | ecosystem: Engineered > Solid waste > Landfill > Unclassified | place...
CGCCTCTATGCCCACCTTGGCCTTGAATTCCGCGCTGTGAACCTTGCGTTTCCTGACCTCTGTCACGCTGTTTTCCTCCTCGGATTACAGCTTAAACCGCTGTCTCGATTCTGGGGTCCACTTTAGCCATAGCGTGCTTACTGCATACCATGAAAAATGCCATTGACCATGCAAGAAACATCATCAATAGCATTTATTTTATTCAATAAAATCAATCAGATGGGAAACATCCTCACTCCCACTCGATTGTCGCAGGCGGCTTGCTCGACACGTCATAAGTCACCCGGTTGATACCCCGGACCTCATTGATGATGCGTGTGGATACTTTCTTGAGTAGTGCGTAGGGAAGCTCAGCCCAGTCGGCCGTCATGAAATCGGTGGTCTGCACCGCCCGCAGGGCCACGACATAGTCATACGTGCGGCCGTCACCCATCACGCCGACTGACTTCACCGGCAAGAATACGGCGAAGGCCTGCGAGGTCAGATCATACCATGACTGGCCGGTATCCGGATCGATGGTGCTGCGCAGTTCGGTGATGAAAATATCGTCTGCACGGCGCAGCATCTCGGCGTATTCTGCCTTGACTTCGCCCAGGATCCGCACCCCCAGACCCGGGCCGGGGAATGGGTGACGAAACACCATGGCTGGCGGCAGGCCCAGCGCCAGGCCCAGCTGGCGCACCTCATCCTTGAACAGCTCGCGCAGGGGTTCGAGCAGTTTCAGGTTCAGCGTATCGGGCAGGCCACCGACGTTGTGATGCGACTTGATGGCCACCGCCTTGCCCGTGCGGGAGGCGGCCGATTCGATCACGTCCGGATAAATGGTGCCCTGCGCCAGCCAGCGGGCAGTGGCCATGGTGGCCGCCTGCGCCTGGAAAACCTCCACGAACTCGCGGCCGATGGTCTTGCGCTTGGCCTCCGGATCGGCGATGCCGACCAGCTTGCCCATGAACTGCGCCGCCGCATCGACATGAATGACGCGAATGCCCAGGTGGGTCGACATGGTCTCCATGACCTGTTCGGCCTCATTCAGCCGCAGCAGGCCATGGTCGACGAACACACACGTCAGCTGATCGCCAATGGCCCGGTGAATCAGCGCAGCGGCCACCGAGGAATCCACACCGCCCGACAGGCCCAGGATGACCTGATCGCTACCCACCTGCTCGCGGATGCGGGCCACCTGCTCGGTCACGTAATCGGGCATGTTCCAGTCACCTGAGCAGCCACAGATATCGATTGCGAACCGCTGCAGGATCGCCTTGCCCTGCAGGGTATGAGTCACTTCGGGGTGAAACTGGACGCCATAGAAGCCCCGCTGCTCATCGGCCATGGCCGCGATGTCGCAGTTCGGGGTCGATGCCATGCGCACAAAACCGGGCGGCAGGCGGGTCACCTTGTCGCCATGGCTCATCCAGACCTTCAGCATGCCGTGGCCTTCGGCTGTGGCGAAATCCTGCAGACCGTCGAGCAAGCGCGTATGGCCATGTGCGCGCACCTCGGCATAGCCGAACTCACGCTGGTCGGAAAACCGCACTTCGCCACCCAGTTGCAGGGCCATGGCCTGCATGCCGTAACAGATGCCGAGCACCGGCACACCCGCCTCGAATACGGCTGACGGTACCTTGATGGATTCATCGGCATACGCCGAGGCATGCCCGCCAGACAGAATGATGCCCTTCAACCCCTGCGCGGATTGGTCCTGGATGAACGCGGCATCGACATCGCCTGGCTGGATTTCGCAATACACCCCGGCCTCGCGAATGCGACGGGCAATGAGCTGGGTGACCTGGGAACCGTAATCCAGGATGAGAAGGCGCTGATGCATGGTGAATGTGTCCGGGGCTGATCCAAGCCGTTAATGTAACCCATTGGCACAAGCGCCTGCTGGCACGGTACAGTACCGCCTGAAAGGAGATATTGTCGATGGCTTCACCCCTGCTCCGCACGCCCCTGCCGCTGGCCGGCTTTCTCGCATTGGCTGTGGCCATGGGCATAGGCCGGTTTGCATTCACCCCCATCCTGCCCATGATGCAGGTGGATCAGGGGATCAGTCTGTCGCAAGGCGGCTGGCTGGCCAGCGCCAACTATCTCGGCTACTTGCTGGGCGCCCTGTTTGTCACTCGACTGAGCTGGACACCCGCCCGATTGCTGCAGAGCGGCATGTGGCTGGTCGTCCTCTCCACCGCGGCCATGGGACTCGACAGCCACTGGCTGGGCTGGCTGGCATGGCGCCTGTTGGCTGGCGTAGCCAGTGCCTTTGTCCTGATTGGTGTCGCAGCCCTCGGGCTGGCGCGCCTTGCCGCCCAGGGGCGCCCGCACCTGGGCGGCGTGATGTTCTCCGGGGTGGGGTTCGGCATCATGTTCGCGGGGCTGGCGTGCATGGTGCTCATCATGCTGGGCGCTTCTTCGTCCGCAGCCTGGCTGTGGCAGGCCGCAGCCGCTCTGGTTGCGCTGGCGGGCGCATCATCCATGTGGCATGAAGACCTTCGGCGGACTGCACCTGCAGCAACGCATCGACCGGCCAGCGGCGTACGGAAGGCTGCCTGCACACCCGGAAATCACGCCGCATTGTCTGCAGCAGACAGACCCGTCAGCCTGCACTGGGGGTTGATCCTGTGCTACGGGGTATTTGGTTTCGGCTATATTCTGCCCGCCACGTTCCTGCCTGCGCAGGCCCGTGAAATGGTACCAGACCCCTGGCTGTTCAGTCTGGCCTGGCCTGTACTGGGCCTGGCCAGTGCCCTGGCCACCCTGCTGGTGTCGTTCGTTCTGATCCGGCGCTACACCCGCACCCAGATCTGGGCTGCCTCGCACGGCGTCATGGCATTGGGGCTCATATTGCCAATTTTCTGGCATACCCTGACCCCCATTCTGATTGCCGCATGCTGCATAGGCAGCACGTTCGTCGTCATCACCATGGTGGGCTTTCAAGAGGCACAAGCCATTGTCGACCGGGGCATCGTGAAACAGCAAATGGCAGCCATGACGGCATCCTTTGCCGTGGGCCAGCTGGCGGGCCCCTTGTTTTTCAGCCTCACGCACGAATGGCTGGGCGCGCCACTGGAATTTTCGCTGGCGGTGGGGGCCGCAAGCCTGGTGGCCGGTACAGTGCCGATCCTCAGGCTGCAGCAAAGCCCCGGGCCCACCGGCACACCCCCGCCGAAGGATCAGTCGGCCCGATAGTTGGGGGCTTCCTTGGTGATCTGCACGTCGTGCACGTGTGATTCGCGCACGCCGGATGCGGTGATTTCGACGAACTCGGCTTGCGCATGCAGGTCTGTGATGGTGGCACAGCCACAATACCCCATGGCTGCCCGGATACCCCCGACCAGCTGATACATGATGGCGATCACGCTGCCCTTGTAAGGCACGCGGGCTTCGATGCCTTCGGGCACCAGCTTCTCGAGGTTGTTCGTGGGATCCTGGAAGTAGCGGTCGGCCGAACCGTCGGCCATCGCCCCCAGGCTGCCCATGCCCCGGTACGACTTGTACGAGCGGCCCTGGAACAGCACCACTTCGCCGGGCGCTTCTTCGGTGCCGGCGAACATGCTGCCCATCATGCAGCTGGACGCCCCTGCAGCCAGGGCCTTGGCGACGTCGCCCGAATAGCGGATGCCGCCATCGGCGATGAGCGGAATATCGGATCCCTTGAGGGCCTGGGCGACATCGGAGATGGCGGTGATCTGTGGCACCCCGACCCCGGCCACGACGCGGGTGGTACAGATGGAACCGGGGCCGATGCCCACCTTGACGGCATCGGCACCGGCTTCGGCCAGCGCCAGTGCAGCCGCCGCGGTGGCAATGTTGCCGCCGATCACCTGAATGCGCGGATAGTGCTTCTTGACCCAGCGCACCCGGTCGAGCACCCCCGCGGAATGACCGTGGGCCGTATCGACCACGATGACATCCACACCCGCAGCCGCCAGTTTCTCTACGCGCTCTTCGGCGCCTTCACCCACGCCTACCGCGGCGCCCACGCGCAACTGGCCATGCGCATCCTTGCAGGCCAGGGGGTGTTCGGTGTTCTTGACGATGTCCTTCACGGTGGCCAGACCGCGCAATTGGAACTGTTCGTTGACGATGAGCACCCGCTCGAGACGGTGCTTGTGCATGAGTGCCTGGGCTTCTTCGAGTGTCGCACCTTCGCGCAGCGTGACCAGGCGCTCTTGTGGTGTCATGACTTCGCGCAGGGACACGTCGAGGCGATCTTCGAACCGCAGATCGCGATTGGTCACGATGCCCACCAGCTTGCCGGCCTCGACCACCGGCAGACCCGAGATGCCATGCTGACGCTGCAGCGCGATGGCATCGCGCACTTTCATGGTGGGGGTGACCGTGACCGGATCGATGACGATGCCGAATTCATGTCGCTTGACGCGTGCGACTTCGCGCGCCTGGGCATCTGCACTGAGGTTCTTGTGGATGATCCCGATGCCGCCTTCCTGGGCCATGGCGATGGCCAGGCGAGATTCGGTCACGGTATCCATGGCCGCTGACACCAACGGAATGTTCAGCTGGATGGTGCGTGTGAGCTGGGTGCCCAGGCGCGCGTCGCGCGGCAGGATCTGGGAATAGGCCGGGACCAGCAGGACGTCGTCGAAGGTCAGGGCTTTCTTGATGAGACGCATGGAACAACTCCGCACAAAGATCGATTATAGCGTGCCGCACCACACGCCCAGGCCCCACCTCACCCCAGCCAGACACGTGCATTGCGGAACATGCGCATCCAGGGGCTGAACCCGCCATGCGCCGGGGATGCCTCGGCACGATCGGCCGGGCCCCACGATGATGGCCGCCACGACAGATTCAGATTGCGCACGACCCGCTCGGGATGCGGCATCATGACGGTGAACCGGCCATCCGCCGTAGTCACGCCCGCCAGGCCCTGCGGGCTGCCATTGGGGTTGGCCGGATAGGCTTGCGTGCGCTGGCCGCGGGTGTCCACGTAGCCCATCGCCAGCGCAACCCGGGCCGGCTCACCCTGACGCGAGAAATCGGCCCGCCCTTCGCCATGGGCGACCGCAATCGGTGCCTGCATGCCGGCCATCCCCGAAAAAAACAGCGAAGCCGAGTCCGTGATCTCGACCATGGACAGCCGCGCTTCGTATTGCTCGGACTGATTGCGGGTGAAGCGGGGCCAATGTTCGGCACCTGGTATCAGGTCGGCCAGGGCCGCCATCATCTGGCAGCCGTTGCATACGCCCAGTGCAAACGTATCGGGGCGTGCGAAAAAGGCCGTGAAGGCGTCGAGCAGCACCGGGTTGTAGCGGATGCTGCGTGCCCAGCCCTCGCCCGCGCCCAGAACGTCACCGAAACTGAAGCCGCCCACGGCAACCAGCCCCTGCACGCTGGCGAGCCGGGCCCGCCCCTCGAGCAGGTCGGACATGTGCACATCCAGCGCTTCAAAGCCAGCCACATCGAAGGCCCAGGCCATTTCGACCTGGCTGTTGCAGCCCTGTTCGCGCAATATGGCCACGCGGGGCCGCACACCGGTTGCAATGAACGGCGCCGCAATGTCTTCCTGGGGGTCGAATTGCACCCGCGCCCCCAGCCCCGGATCTTCGGTATCCTGCCAGAGCGCGTGCTCTGCCTGGACACAGTCCGGATGATCGCGGTGCAACCGTATGCGCCTGCCCGGTTCAGCCCAGATGCTGCCCAGCTCGGCCAGGGGGCGGTGATAGACGATCGCGCCATCGCGAAAAATCTGCAGTTCGCGCCGATCGTTGGGCATGCCCACCACCTGCGTACAGTGCCCAAGCCCCGCCTGGCGCAGATAGTGCAGGATCTCGTCGCGGCGTTCACGCGGCACCTGCAACAGCCAGCCCGCCTCTTCGTTGAACAACGCGCGCAGGTTGCGGTCGTGGTGCAGCATGGCGACCTGGTCGTTCTTGATCTTGTAATCGCCCGCGTCATCGGTGAGCGGATCCAGGGTCAGCATGTCCAGATTCAGCGATACGCCCAGCCGACCCGTAAATGCCATTTCAGCCGCACAGGCCAGCAGGCCGCCGTCCGAGCGGTCGTGACAGGCCAGCAGCCAGCCCCGTGCCGCCATTTCGCGCACCGCCAGGAAGCCGGCGCGCAACAAGGCCGCTTCGTGCAGGTCGGGCGCTTCGGCACCGATGGTGCCATAGGCCTGCGCCAGGATCGACCCTCCCAGGCGCTGACGGCCCTCGCCCAGGTCGATGAGCAGCAACACCGACGGCCCGGCTGAGGCATCCAGCTGCGGCGTGAGGGTACCGCGCACGTCAGCCACCGGCGCGAACGCCGTGACCACCAGAGACACCGGCGAGACGACCTGGTGCGTGCCCGCGTCATCATCCCATCGGGTGCGCATGGACAATGAATCCTTGCCTACCGGAATCGACAGGCCCAACGCCTGGCACCAGTCGCTTGTGGCGGCCACCGTGTCATACAGTGCCGCATCCTGACCGGGCTCGCCGCATGCCGCCATCCAGTTGGCCGACAGCTTGATGTCCTCGAGCCGGGCCACGGGCGCAGCCGCCAGGTTGGTGAGCGCCTCAGCCACGGCCATGCGCCCCGAGGCCGGCGCGTCGATGATCGCCAGCGGCGTGCGCTCTCCCAGGGCCATGGCTTCGCCGGCCACCCCTTCGTAATCGCGCAGCGTCACGGCGCAGTCGGCCACCGGAACCTGCCAGGGGCCCACCATGGGATCACGGACCGTGAGCCCGCCCACCGTGCGATCACCGATGGTGATCAGGAAGGACTTGTCCGCGACCGAGGGGTGACGCAGCACGCGCTCGATGGCCTCGGCCAGATCGATGTCCGCCAGTTCCGGGTCTGTGCCCGACCAGGCCGCGCGTACCGCTTCACGCTGCATGCGCGGCGGCTTGCCCAGAATCACTTCAAGCGGAATATCGACCGGCTGTTGGGGGATGCCGGACAGGTCTGCAGCAGGCACTGCAGCGGGCCGATCGAGGCCAGGCAGGCCGAGGCCGTCGGTGACCCGCAGGCGACACGCTTCGGTCGCCACGCCAACCACCGCAAACGGACAGCGTTCGCGCCCGGCCAGTGCCGCGAACCGGCCCAGATCGTCGGGGCGCAGGGCCAGTACATAGCGCTCTTGCGATTCGTTGCTCCAGATCTCGGCCGGAGACAGGCCGGATTCCTGCACCGGCACGCGCTGCAGCTCGAACTCGGCCCCTCGCCCGGCATCATTCACCAGTTCAGGGAACGCGTTGGACAGCCCGCCTGCACCGACATCATGGATGGCGAGAATCGGGTTGCCCTCGCCCAGTTGCCAGCAACGATCGATGACTTCCTGAGCGCGCCGCTGCATTTCGGGATTGCCGCGCTGCACGGAGTCGAAATCGAGCGCCTGCGTGTTGCTGCCCACCCCCATGCTGGAGGCTGCCCCACCGCCCATGCCGATGCGCATGCCGGGCCCGCCCAGCTGCACCAGCAGCGCCCCGGCCGGGATGCCCAGCTTGGTGGCCTGGCAGGCGTCGATCTGGCCCAGACCGCCAGCCAGCATGATGGGCTTGTGATAGCCCCAATGAACACCCGCGTGATGCGCCTCGAAAACACGAAAATAGCCCAGCAGATTCGGGCGCCCGAATTCATTGTTGAACGCCGCCGCCCCAATGGGCCCCTGCACCATGATATCCAGCGGCGAGGCAATGCGATCCGGCGCGCTCGAGGGGGGTTCCCAGGGCTCGGGCTGGTCATCGAGCCGCAGGGCGGACACGGTAAACCCGGTCAGGCCCGCCTTGGGACGCGAGCCACGCCCCGTGGCCCCCTCGTCGCGAATTTCGCCTCCGGCCCCGGTTGCAGCCCCCGGAAACGGTGCAATGGCCGTGGGGTGATTATGGGTCTCGACCTTCATGAGCACATGCGCCGTGATGCCATGGCGCCCGTAGGTGGTGCCATTCGGCCCCGCGTGAAACACCTGGGCCGGGCCACCTTCCATGACGGCTGCGTTGTCGGAATACGCCACGACGGTACCGCGCGGCTGTGCGGCATGCGTGGCTCGAATCATGTCGAACAGGCTGTTGCCATGCGCCTGGCCATCGATCACCCAGTGGGCATTGAAAATCTTGTGGCGGCAGTGCTCGCTGTTGGCCTGGGCGAACATCATCAGCTCGACATCGGTGGGGTCACGCCCCAGATCATGAAAGGCACGCATGAGATAGTCGATTTCGTCATCCGACAGCGCCAGCCCCATGGCCAGATTGCCCTCTTCGAGCGCGACCCGCCCGCGTGCCTGTACGTCGAGCGTAGCCAGCGGCTTGCCGGGCATGGATTCGAACAAGGCCACGCCATCGAAATCCGCAGGCACCACGGCCTGGGTCATGCGGTCATGCAAGCGGGTGGCCACTTTGTGCTGCTGCTCGATACTCAGCCCCTTGCCGCGCAGCAGGCCGCTCTGTGGCCAGAATTCATAGCGTACGGCCTGCTCGATGCGGCGTACGCTGCCCAGGCCACAATGATGGGCGATATCGGTGGCCTTGCTTGACCAGGGCGAGACCGTACCCGGGCGCGGGATCACCAGCACGCTGACCACATGCCGCTCGGCCACCGGCGCAGGGGCGGGCCGGCCATCAGCCAGCAAGGCCTGCAGACGGGCCTGCTCGCTCTTTGAGAGGGTGGCATCGAACTGCACGAAATAACGGGCGGCCGCCTGCAGGCCGGCCAGGGCCACCCCCTGATCGTTGAGTTCACGCAACAGGCGATCACGGCGAAAATCCGACAGGGCGGCAGAGCCCGGGAGAATCAGGATGGAGGACACGACAGCAGGCTCGCAGACAGCAATGAATGGCTTATTTTAGCCGGCCCCCCGAAGATCGTTCACGGGTCGGGATACTCTACATCAAGTATATCGAGTTCCTGTATGCCCGCAGGCGTACGCAGACTGACCGTATCGCCCACATGCGCCCGCAGCAGCGCCCTGGCCACCGGCGATATCCAGCTGATGCGCCCGGCCAGCGGCTCGGCCTCGTCCACCCCGACGATGGTCACCGTCGTGTCCTCGCCATCTGCCGGACAGTAAGTGACCGTGGCACCGAAGAACACCTGGTCCCGATTGGGTTGCTGCGCCGGATCGACGACTTCGGCCTCGGCCAGCCGGCGGGTCAGGAAGCGGATGCGCCGATCGATCTCGCGCAGGCGCTTCTTGCCATAGATGTAATCGCCGTTCTCTGAGCGATCGCCATTGGATGCCGCCCACGACACCACCGAGACCACCTCGGGACGCTCGGTGTTCATGAGATGCATGAGTTCGTCATTCAGTGCCCTGTAGCCATCGGCCGTGATGTAGTTCTTGACGCCCGCCGGCAGGGTCTGGATCTCGGGCAGATCGTCTGCATCATCGTGGTCTGTTTCTTTGACAAAAGCCTTGTTCATCACTGCACTCCAGGCACCTGCGCCATTTGCGCGCATTTGCACCAGCGCGTTGGGCGCATCATACCCAATCGTGCCACACCGGCGTCAGACCCGGGGGCAGATCGGGCATGCAGCCCAGATCGAACTGCCCGGCCCCGGGCGCATGGAAGTCCGATCCACGCGACCCTTCAAAGCCATAGCGCGCGGCCAGCCGCGGCCAGGCATCCTGCCCGGACCCCGCACGAGGCCCGGACATGACCTCGAGCCCCTGTCCGCCCAGATCCCGGAAGGCGTCAAAGAGCGCCGCTTGCTGCACCGGCGTATGCCGGTTGCGCCAGGGATGGGCCATGACGGCCTTGCCGCCTGCACCATGGATCCAGCCCAGGGCAGCCTCGAGGCCGGCCCAGCGCACGGGCACGAAGGCACGCCGGCCTTCACCCAGATAGCGGTCGAACGCCTGCTGCACGGATTGGCAATGGCCTTGTTCGACCAGAAAGCGGGCAAAGTGCAGGCGGCCCATGAGTTCGGGGTTGCCTGCCTGCGCCAGGGCCCCCTGCAAGGCATGCCCAATGCCATGGGCCGCCAGCCGGTCGGCAATGAGGCGGGCCCTTTGGTTGCGCGCCAGACGAACCTGAGCCAGCCCCGCCGCCAGGGCCGCATCGGCAGGATCGACATTCAAGCCCAGCACGTGCACCGTATGCCCGCCCCAGGTCACCGAGATCTCGACCCCGGGAATGAACGCCATGCCCAGCGCCATAGCCGCCCGGTCCGCCTCGGCCAGGCCGCAGGTTTCGTCGTGGTCGGTCAGCGCCCAGACCTGCACCCCATTTGCTGCCGCGCGCGCCGCGACCCCGGCGGGTGGCAGTACGCCATCCGAGGCCCGGGAATGACTGTGCAGATCGACATTGAACGCCACGCCGCAGTGCCCCCCTCCGACCTATGCCAGCAGGAAGCTCCGTACCGCGGCGATCTGATCGGCACTGCGCAGGGTCGGCGCATGCCCCACCCCTGCAAACTCCACGCAGCGGGCCTGCGAATTGCGCTTCAACATCTCCTGGGCAATGGGTTCCGGAAGAATATCGGAGTCCTGGCCCCGCAAGACGAGCACCGGCCCGGGTAGGTGGTCCCAGGCACGCCACAGGACTTTTTCGGCACCTGCGAGAGCGTCGGGCGTCTGGCTGGCGAAAGGCTGCGCCAGACGCAGGTCATAGTGCTTGACCCACTGGCCGTCTTGCTCGTTGAACACGTGCTCGGTGAGTTCGGCCCAGCCCTGTTCGTCATGCGGACCAAAGCCAGCGGACGTGCTGCGCACATAGGCCACCGCATCGGAAAAATCCTTGAACTGGCGGTCTTCACCCACGTAGTCGGCAATGCGGCTCAAGCCATCGAGATCGAGCGCGGGGCCGATATCGTTGAAGACCATGCGACCGAGCGGGATGTCGGCTGCATGGCCCAGCCCCCATGCCCCGCGATCCGGGCGCCGCGCTGGCGAGGCCGCCACGGCGCCCGCCAGCACCATGCCGATCAGCCCGCCCATGGAGGTGCCCACCCAGTCGACCTGGCGCGCCTGCACGCGTGCCAGCAAGGTGACCATGTCGGATACGTACTGCGGCACGATGTAATTGGCCGGATCGATCAGCCAGTCGGAACGCCCCCGCCCGGCCACGTCCGGGCAGATCACCCGATACTCGCCCTGCAGGGCGCGGGCCAGGTGATCGAAGTCGCGCCCGGACCGGGTCAGCCCATGTACGCACAGCAGGACGCGATCATTGGCGGGATCGCCCCACTCCCAATACGCCATGCGGTGCAGGCCCGAGCGGCTCGCGCACGTGACATGTTCAAGACGCGGCTGCGCGACCTGGGCTGATTCGGACATGATGCTTCTCCTTAGACGTGCAGGGCCTGGCCCAACGCACGCAAGGCGGCCTCTTGAACGGCTTCGCCCTGCGTGGGATGGGCGTGAATGGTATGCGCCACATCTTCGAGTCGCGCGCCCATTTCGAGCGACAGGCCAAAGGCAGCGGCCATTTCGGATACCCCCCGCCCCACGGCCTGCCAGCCCAGCAGCAAATGATTGTCTTTGCGCGCCACCACCCGTACAAACCCGTCCGTGGACTGCAGGGTCATGGCGCGCCCGTTGGCTGCCAGCGGAAAGCTGGCTTCGAGGTAATCCACGCCGGCCTCGGCCGCCTGCTGCGGCGAGAGCCCGGCGGTCACCACCTCGGGATCCGTAAAGCATACCGCAGGTATGGCCTCGGGCGTGAAGTATCGCGTCTGGCCGGCGATCTGCTCGGCCACGCAGACACCTTGGGCCATGGCGCGATGCGCGAGCATGGGCTCGCCGGTGAGATCACCAATGGCCCAGACGCCCGTCATGGAGGTACGACAGCGCGTGTCGGTACGCACGGCCTCGCCATCCATGTCGAGCATCAGGGAACTGAGCCCGAAGCCCCGGCTGCGCGGCGTGCGCCCCACGGCCACCAGAACCTGCTCGGCCTCGAGCCGGGTTTCGTCGCCCTTGCCCTTTTGCAGCCGCAATGCCTTGCCGTCGTCGCTCAGGCCCAATACCCGGGTGTCCACATGCACACCCACGCCCAGGGCCTTGAGGCTCGCCGCAACAGGCCTGGACAGTTCGGCGTCGTACACGGGCAGCAGCCTGTCCTGCGCTTCGATCACGTCGACCTGGACCCCGAGCTTGCGATAGGCCGTGCCCAGTTCGAGCCCGATGTAGCCGGCCCCGACCACGGCCAGGGACGCTGGCAGCTTCTTCGGTGACAGGGCCTCGGTGGATGAAATGACCCGGCCGCCAAACGGCATGAACGGCAAGGCCATCGGCTCGGAACCGGTGGCCAACAGCAGGTGTTCACAGCGTATGCGCTGCGGCGCGCCCGCCCTGCCCCGCAGGGCCGGGTCCACATCCACGGTCTTGCCGTCCACGATGTGCGCGCGCCCCTGAATCACCGTCACCTTGTGTTTTTTGAGCAGCGCCCCCACACCCTGGGTCAGCCGCTTGACGATGCCGTTTTTCCAGGCCACGCTCGCGGTGATGTCGATGTCCGGCGCACCCACCCGGATGCCCAGGGGAGAGTCACCGGCCTGTGCCTGGATTGCATGAAACTGCTCGGCCACGTGGATCAGCACCTTGGACGGGATGCAGCCGATGTTCAGGCACGTGCCCCCCAGCGCCGATGCCTCGACCAGCACCGTGGGGATGCCGAGTTGCCCGGCCCGTATGGCGGCAACATAGCCGCCCGGGCCGCCGCCGATGATGAGCAGGGTGGTTTGGACAGGATTGGCCATCAGGGTTCACTCCACAAACAACAGGGCCGGGCACTCAAGGTAACGGCGCATGCCCTGGATGAATTCAGCGGCATGCTGGCCATCGACCACGCGGTGATCAAAGGACGAGGACAGGTTCATCAGCTTGCGCGCCACCACCTGGCCATTTTGCAACACGGGGCGCTCGGCCACGCGGTTGACCCCGACGATGGCCACTTCGGGATGATTGATGACCGGCGTGGAGACGATGCCCCCCAGGGCCCCCAGGCTGGTGAGCGTGATGGTGGACCCGGTGAGTTCATCGCGTGCCGCCCTGCCCTGACGGGCAGCCTCGGCCAGGCGCGCGATCTCGGCGGCGCACGACCACAGATCGAGCGTCTCGGCGTGGTGCACGACAGGTACCATCAGCCCGGCCGGCGTCTGGGCCGCAACCCCCAGGTGAACCGCGGCATATTGGGTGACCACGCCCGCATCATCATCGAAACGCGCATTGATCTGCGGATACTCGCGCAGGGCCAGGACCATGGCACGGGCCAGGAATGGCAGCAGGGTCAACTTGCCCCGCTCGGTGCTGTAGCGCGTGTTCAGACGCGCCCGCAGGCTTTCGAGTTCGGTGACATCGATTTCCTCGACGTAGGTGAAATGCGGAATGCGGCGCTTGGCTTCCTGCATTTTCTGAGCGATCTTGCGCCGCAGCCCGATGACCGGCACGGTAGTCTCTTCGTTCTGTGCAAGGTATTGCACACTGGCCGTGCGTGGGCCGGTGTCGTTGCGGTCCCGTGCCAGCCAGGCATCGAGATCGCCGTGGGTGATGCGCCCTGCCGGGCCACTGCCCGGCACATATTGCAGGGTGATGCCCAGATCCCAGGCCCGCCGACGCACCGCGGGCGACGCCAGGGGCCGCTGCCCCTGCGGACGCGCCGGCGCCAGAGCCGCTGGCGGCACGGCAGCCATTGCAGGTGTGGCGGTTGCGCGCGCCGTGGCCGTCTGTGGCCGCGCGCCGCCAGCGGATGATTCCGATCCTGCCTGTGGTGCCGCCTCGGCCCCCTTCGCAGCAGACCCGGACGCCGCTGCCACAGGCCCGGACGCCGTCGCAGCAGGCCCCGGCACGGACCCGGCAGGCGCGGGCTGTGCGCCCGCAGCGGACCCATGGCCCGCCTGGCTGGCCGCGGTGGCGCGCACGGGCGCAGCGCCCGCCTGCCCGGCCGGGACGTTGCCTTCGCCCTCGACCTCGAGACGGATCAATTCGGAGCCCACGGCCATCACCTCGCCCACGACCCCGCCAAGGGCCAGCACCTTGCCGTTCACCGGCGACGGCACCTGGACCGTGGCCTTGTCGGTCATGACGTCGGCGAGCACCTGATCCTCGACCACGGCATCGCCGGCCTGCACGTGCCATTCGACCAGTTCGACCTCTGCAATGCCTTCACCGATATCCGGCATCTTGATGATATGTATACCCATCATGCCTCCTGGAACACGCGTTTGAACGCTTCGGCCACCCGCCGCGGACTGGGAAAATATGCCCATTCATGCGAATGCGGATAGGGTGTGTCCCAGCCCGTGACCCGCGCGATGGGGGCCTCGAGATAATAAAAGCAGTGCTCTTGTACCAGCGCACAGAGTTCGGCACCAAAACCGCCGGTGCGGGTGGCCTCGTGCACCACCACGCAGCGGCCGGTCTTGCGCACCGAATTCAGGATGGTCTCGAGATCGAGTGGCCAGAGACTGCGCAGATCGATGATGTCGGCCTCGATGCCGGCATCCAGTGCCGCCACCTCGGCCACGTACACCATGGTGCCGTAGGTGAGCACCGTGAGTTCACGCCCTTCGCGGTAGACGGCAGCCGAATCGAGCGGCACCGTGTAATAGCCTTCGGGTACATTGCCCAGAGGGTGCTTGGACCAGGGCACCACCGGCTGGTCGTGGTGACCATCGAAGGGGCCGTTGTACAGCCGCTTGGGTTCGAGGAAAATGACCGGATCGTCATTCTCGATGGCACTGATGAGCAGCCCCTTGGCATCGATGGGGTTCGAAGGCATGACCGTACGCAGGCCCGTGACATGCGTGAACAGGGCCTCGGGGCTCTGGCTGTGGGTCTGGCCACCGAAGATGCCACCGCCACAGGGCATGCGTATGGTCAGCGGCGCGGTGTAGCCGCCCGCCGAACGGTAGCGGATTCGCGCCGCCTCGGAAAAGATCTGATCGGCGGCCGGATAGAAATAGTCGGCAAACTGGATCTCGACCACCGGCCGCAGGCCGTAGGCCCCCATGCCGATGGCCGTGGCCACGATGCCGCTTTCGGAGATGGGCGAATCGAATACGCGCATCGAGCCATATTTGGCCTGCAGGCCTTCGGTGCAGCGGAATACCCCACCGAAGTAACCGACGTCCTGACCAAAGACCACGACGTTGTCATCGCGCTCGAGCATGACATCCATGGCCGAGCGCAAGGCCTGGATCATGGTCATGGCGCGGGTACGGGATTTTTCGTGGGCCATGCTCACACCCCCATTTGCTGGCGTTGCTGCCGCAGGTGCAGCGGCATGTCCTTGTACACATCCTCGAACATGGTGGCCACGCTGCTCGTGCGCCCCGTGGCCAACGTGCCGTGGGCCTCGGCCTTCTTCTGGGCAGCCACCACTTCGGCCTCGCAGGACTTCTGCAGGGCCTGGTGCTCTTTTTCGGACCAGATGCCACGTGCGATCATGTACTGCTTCAGGCGGATGATGGGATCGCCCAGGGGAAAGCGCGACCAGTCATCGGCCGGACGGTACTTTGATGGGTCATCGGAGGTCGAGTGGGGCCCGGCCCTGTAGCTGATCCATTCGATCAGGGTGGGGCCGAAATTGCTGCGCGCCCGCTTCGCCGCCCAGCGCGATACCGCATGCACGGCCAGAAAGTCGTTGCCATCGACCCGCAGCGAGGCCACATTCGAGCCGATGCCGCGCGCCGCCAGGGTCGTGTTCTCGCCCCCGGCCACGGCCTGGAAAGTGGAAATGGCCCACTGGTTGTTGATCACGTTCAGGATCACCGGCGCACGGTACACGTGCGCGAAGAGCAAGGCGGTCTGGTAGTCGGACTCGGCTGTCGCGCCATCACCGATCCAGCCGCAGGCGATGCGGGTATCGCCCTTGATGGCCGATGCCATGGCCCAGCCCACCGCCTGTGGCATCTGCGTGGCCAGGTTGCCGGAGATCGAATAGAAGCCCTTTTCGGGCACCGAGTACATGATGGGCAACTGGCGACCCTTGAGCGGATCCTGGTCGTTCGAGAAAACCTGGCACATCATGTCGAACAGGTCGTAGTCGCGCGCGATCAGCAGGCCCTGCTGACGATACGACGGGAAATGCATGTCATCGGGGCGCAGGGCCAGAGCCTGGCCGATGCTGATGGCCTCTTCACCCAGGCACTGCATGTAGAACGACGTCTTTTTCTGCCGCTGCGCAATCACCATGCGCGCATCGAAGATGCGCGTGCAGACCATGGCCCTCATGCCCTTGCGCAGCGTGTCGTCGTCGGGCGCATCGTCGGCCCAGGGGCCTTGCGGCTGGCCGTTGTCATCCAGCACCCGGATGAAACCCTGGGCCAGATCGCGGGTGTCGTAAGGCAGGACGTCGATGGGGGGTTTGCGGGCCTGACCTGCCGGTTGCAGACGCAGGTAGGAGAAATCGGTAGTCTGCCCGGGGCGCCCGGACGGTTCGGGCACATAGAATTCGAGTGGTGTCTGTGTCATGGTCATGAAAATCTTGTGGATTTATGACAGGCCCGGACATGCCCCGAAACAGGGCACGCAAGGCTGCAAGCCGTCTTTTGGACGTCTGACGCATGATCGCCGATCTGACCTATTTGCGCAAGATCGGCCTGACCTTACCCGCGCCGCCCATGCCAGTATCGGCGTGACGACTCCAGCACACTGTACACCGAGAGCCCCCGCATGCGCGAGTGTGCCATGATGGCGCCCTGCCGGTCCGTGCGCCAGATGCGTGCGCCGGCGCGCTGCCACCGGCGCACGACGGCACGATCCGGATGCCCGTGCCGGTTCCAGCGCCCGGCCTGGATGAGGACATGTCCTGGCACACTGGCCTCGACAAACGCCGCCGTCGAAGAGGTCCGCGAGCCATGGTGGGCGGCCACGACCACGTCGCTTGCGCCCAACCCGCGGTGTACCAGGGCAGCTTCGGCCTGCCGTTCGATGTCCCCGGTCAGCAGCGCGCCGTGCCGCGCGCCGCGCACCCGCAAGACACAGCTGCCTTCATTGGCCGCATTGCCTTTGCGCACGGCCCGCTGATCGAGAGGCCAGAGAAACTCGAACGCGACGCCATCGACGACCCAATGGCTGCCGAACAGGCAGGGCACCATCGCCAGTGGCCCGGGTGGTACCCCCGCCTGCAGTTTGCGCGCCTCGGCCTGCAGCCAGTTCTGGAGATCGAACGAGGCGAAGCTCTGTTCAACTGGAATGCCCTGAAGCACGCCCGACACCCCACCCGCATGATCCAGATCGGCGTGCGAAACGATCAGGGCATCGAGCCGGGTGATCCCCAGCGCCCTGAGCGCGGGCAGCACAGTGCGCGAGCCCTCTTCCGAATCGCGGGCGTGACGGGCACCCGCATCGAACAGCAACGTGTGGCGCGCCGTCTGGATCAGCACCGCGCTGCCTTGCCCCACATCCAGCGCCAGCAGATCCCATTCACCGGAACCCGGCCGTGGCGGCGTCCACAGCAGCATGGGCAGAAAGGCCAGCCACGGCCAATAGCGCTGGCCTGCCACGACGGGCTTCGGATACAGGGCCAGGCCCGCACCGCACAAGGCCACCAGATAGATCCAGGCCGGGCCGGCCGGCACCGGCCAGGTCGGCAGCGCAGCCAGCCATTCGGTCGGCCACATCATGGCCTGCAGCACGGCGTGCGCCAGCCAGGCGAGACCCTGCGCCGCCCAATCCGCACCCGGCAGCAGCGCGACCGCAGCCAGCAGCAGCGACAGCGGTGTGACCACGAGTTCGATAAGCGGTATCGCATAGGCATTGGCCAGCGGCGAGACCACGGAAATCTCGTGAAACAGCCAGGCGAGCGCCGGCGCCAGCGCGAACGTGACGGCCAATTGCAACTTGACCGCCAGGCGCACTGTGCGCTGCCAACTGGCATCCGCCCTGTTGCCCGGGCCAGCGGACGCGGAGTCACCTTCGTGCAAGGCCTGCTGCGACGCTGCGCCGACCGCAAACAGGATGGCCACGGCCATGAACGAGAGCCAGAATCCGCTGGCACGGATGGACCACGGATCGAAGGCCACCACCAGCACGGCGGCCAGCGCCAGCACCCGACTGGGACTCAGGCGCAACTGCAAGGCCTGTGCGCCCGCCACGACGGCGAGCATCAGGAAGGTGCGCTGGGCCGGCACGCCCCAGCCCGCCAACAGACAGTACAGCCAGGCCACCAGGAGCGCGGCGCACGCAGCGGCCCGGCGCGCCGGCCAGTGCTCGGCCAGGCAGCGCCCCCGCCAGCGCGCACGCCGCCACAGCGCTGACACGAACAGCGCCGCTGCGCCCGACAGCATCGTGATGTGCGAACCCGAGATCGAGACCAGATGGGTCAGCCCCGAGCGGTTGAAGACCTGCCAGTCGGCATCATCCACGCCATCCTGATCGCCGATGGCCAGCGCCCGCAGGACCGGGCCATAGCGACGCTCGACCAGCCAGGGCGCCATGGCCTTGCGCACCGCGTGGCGCGCGCGCTCAGCCACGATGGACAGGCTGTGCCAATCGTCGTCGCGCAGGTGCAGGGGCGTGCCCCGCACCGTGCCCACGGCGCGCAGGCCCTGTGTGAACACATGGCCTTCGTAGTCGAAGCCGCCGGGGTTGTGCGCGGAGAAGATGGGCCGCAGGACGAGCGCCATGCGCCACACCTGGCCAGGCCGCACTTCCGGAAAGGGTGGATCGGCCGCCCGGGGTGCGGCGTGTGGGCTGCGCCAGCCGGTGGCGGCCCAGTTCACCCGGATACGCTGCGGTACCCCGGCCGGATGCGCATGCAGCACGTCGGCATCGAAACCGATGCGGTCCGGCTGCAGGCGCGGCAGGCTGGCCACCCGCAGTTCGACCCGCGAGACCCGATCCACGTTGCCGTCGGCCAGGGCCTGGCCAAGCCGCGCCTGTGCCCACACCGTGGTCAGCGCGAAACCCGACCAGGCGGCGAGCAGACACCAGCCCAGGCGTGAAAGGCCAGGCCACATTTCGGGCCAGAGCGTGCCAGACCAGACCATTGGCCATGCACGTGCTCCCCACCACGCCAGCACCTGAACCGCAAGCACGGCCACCAGCGCCGCGCCCAATGCAGGCCGCGGGGCCAGGCTTGCCATCTCGTGGACTGCAATCACCCCCAGCAGCCCGGCCATCACCGCCAGACGCCCCACCATGTCGTACCCCCGACAACGCTTCCGGGATCATGGTAGGCGCCATCCGGGGCGCCGCCGGTGGCTGCGGTTGCCACAGTCACAGCGGGAATCCCGCAGTCTTGGGCACCCCGGCCGCGCTACAGCGACTCCGTGGCCAGCAAGGCCTGCAGGCGCGGCAGAACGCGCAGGGCGTTGCGGGCACATTCGCGCGCCACATCCGCAGTGTCCAGCCCGCGCAGCTGCGCCAGCGTGTGCGCAATCCCCGCCAGTTCCGCCGGCTCGTTGCGCGGCCGCGCGGTGGCTGCGGCACCGGGCCCCCCGAGCCAGGCGGGCGGCATATCGGGTGCATCGGTCTCGAGCACCAGGGCAGACAAGGGCAACTGGCTGGCCAGGCGCCGGATCTGCAGGGCGCGCGAATAGGTCAGCGCACCCCCCATGCCGAGCGCAAATCCGCGCGCCATGAATTGTTGCGCCTGCTGGAAGCTGCCATTGAATGCGTGCGCGATGCCGCGCACGCCGGACACCTGGCGCAGATACTTGAGCAGCCGGTCCTGTGCCTTGCGCCCATGCAGGAGCACGGGCAGGTCATGGGCTGCGGCGAGCTGCAGCTGGCGCACGAAAAAACGTTCCTGGCGGGCCCGATGCGGCGCGTCGGCATGCCCGGGTGCATAAAAGTCCAGACCGATCTCGCCCATTGCGAGCAGCTTGGGATCCTGGCAAGCCGCCTGCAGGCATTGCTGCAGCCGGTCCAGATCCCCCTCGGAGGCCTGGGCAACATACAGCGGATGAATGCCCAGGGCATAACCCACCCCGGGGGTGGCGTGGGCCAGGCGCTGGACGGCCTCGAAGTTGGCGACGGCCACGGCCGGCACGACGATGGCCCGCACGCCGGCCCGGCGCGCCCGGCCCAGCACCAGGGGCCGATCCGCAGCGAATGCCCCCGCATCCAGATGGCAATGGGTGTCGATCAGCATGCCGGATCCAGGCGACCGGCATCCATGGTCAGCTGCCGGTGCGCCAGCGCGGCCAGGGCAGGATCATGGGTCACGATCACGAAGGCCATGCCGAGCGAGCGATTGATGTCGAGCAGGAGTTCGAACATGGCTCTGGCCGTCTCGCGATCGAGATTGCCAGTGGGCTCATCGGCGAGTACGCAGGCGGGCTCGGCCACCAGCGCACGGGCCAGCGCCACCCGCTGGCGCTCGCCGCCCGACAGCTGCCCCGGAAAATGCCCTGCCCGCTGCTGCAGGCCAACCCGCGCCAGCAGCCGTTCGGCAGCCGCGCGTGCCCTGGCCCTGGGCTGGCCACGCACGATGAGCGGCATGGCCACATTGTCGAGCGCGCTGAATTCGGGCAGCAGGTGGTGGAACTGGTAGACGAACCCGAGGGCCCGATTGCGCAAATGGCTGCGCGCTGCTTCGGACAGACCATCTGTCGGCTGGCCAGCAACATCCACCGAGCCGGAATCGGGCACATCGAGCAGCCCCAGCAAGTGCAGCAGAGTACTCTTGCCCGACCCCGACGCGCCCACGATGGCGACCATTTCACCAGCGTGCACCTGCAGGTTCACGTCCTGCAGCACGGGCACCCGGCCAGCCCCTTCATCATAGGTACGGCAGAGCCTGCGCGCGTGCAGCACCACGGTGCGACTGGAGTTCACGGTACGGGCATCAGTCATGGCGCAGTATCCGGGCCGGCTGCAGGCGCGCGGCACGCCAGCCGGGGTACAGCGTGGCCAGCAGTGACAACACCAGCGAGGTGCCGGCGATCACCACGATGTCGGCCAGTTGTGGATTGGAAGGCAGCTCGCTGATGAAATAGATCTGCTGGGGCAGAAAATGGATGCCCAGCAAGCGCTCGATCCAGGGGACGATGACGTCGATGTGGACCGCGACCAGGATCCCCCCCGCCACCCCCAGGGCGGTACCCAGGACACCAATCAGGGCGCCCTGGATCAGGAAAATGCGCGCCACCTGGCCCGGCGTGGCCCCCAGCGTGCGCAGGATGGCGATGTCCGACCGCTTGTCCTTGACCGCCATCACCAGCGAAGACAGCAGATTGAACGCCGCCACCGCGACGATCAGGGCAAGAATCAGGAACATCATGCGCTTTTCAGTCTGCACCGCGGCAAACCAGGTGCGGTTGTTCTGGGTCCAGTCTGACGCCAGCACGCCAGGGGGCAGTTCGCCAAGCAGGGCGTGAGCCACCCGGGGTGCCTGCTGCATGTCGGCGATGCGCAAGCGTACGCCGCTGGTGCCACTGCCCCTGAACACCCTGCCGGCGTCCTGCACGTCGATGAAGACGAGCGATGAATCGTATTCATAATGGCCGCTGGAAAACAGGCCCGAGATGGTGAACTGGCGCATGCGCGGCGCAAACCCGGCAGGCGAGACGGAACCTTCCGGGGCCAGCAGCAGGACCGTGTCGCCCACACCCGCCCCCAGCGACCGTGCGAGCTGGGTGCCAAGAATCAGGTGATAACGGCCCGGTGCAAGGCTGTCGAGCGATCCATCGACCATCTGCCCGGCCAGATCCGAGACCTCCGGCTCGAGCGCCGGATCGATCCCCCGGACCTGCACCCCGGACAGGGCCCTGCCACGCGCCAGCATGGCCTGCGACGCCACGAACGGTGCCGCAGCACGCACTTCGGGCAGCTCTTCGGCCTGTGCGGCCAGCGCTTGCCAATGCTGCAGAACATCGTCATGGCCCACACCCGGCACGATCAGCTCGATGTGCGGCAGCACCGACAGCATGCGATCGCGCACCTGGGCCTGAAAGCCATTCATCACGGACAGCACGATGATGAGCGCCGCCACGCCCAGTGCGATGCCCGCCATGGAACTGAAGGCCACGAAGGACACGAAGCGGTCACCGCTTCGTCGCCCCCAACGCCCCAGACCCGCATAACGGGCGCCTATCCACCATTCATACGCCATGTGTATCGCCCCGTGCCCCGATCCTATCCTCTACAATCGCGCCATGCACATACTCTTGCCCGGTGCCTGGCCAGAGCCCGAAGTGGCGGCCGATCTGGCCCCCCACCTCGAAGCACGCGCCCCGGCGCTGGTGCAATGCCTGCGCAGTGTGCGCCCGGCGCCACGGTCCGTGGCCTGCCCGCCAGCCGACACCTGGTGCACCGCCGAAGAGCACTGGCTGTTGCAGGCCACCGGCTACACCCCAGACGGGCATATTAGCGCAGGTCTGGGGCCGCTGCGTCTGCCTGCGGAAGCGGGCGTGCCCGGGTCGGAGCCCATCTGGCTGGCCGAACTGATCCACATGGCGCCCTCGCGCGATGGCGCCGCGCTGCTCCCTGCCCGCACATTGCACATCACGCCCGACCAGGCCCAGGCCCTGCTCGAATCGGCCCGCGCAGAACTGCAGGATCACCCCATGCTCGATCTGCAGCCCACGGCATTGGCCAGCACCTGGCGCGTGTCCTGGTCCGAGCCCGTGGCGATCGATTGCGCAAGCCCCGCCCTGGTGGCCGCCAGCGCGGTGAATGATTGGTGGCCGCAGTCGCCCCAGGCCCGCCCCTGGCGCCGGCTTGTCAATGCGCTGCAAATGGCGTGGTTCGAACACCCCGTCAACCTGGCGCGAACCCGGCAGGGCGAGCCCCCGATCAACAGCCTGTGGCTTTATGGTGGCGGGCGACGCGATCAATTGCGACGCCCACTGCCCCCGGATCTGCACATCGACGACCGCCTGGGCGACTTCGCCATGCGCCAGGACTGGGGCGGCTGGCTGCAGGCGCTGGCCGACATGGACAAGACTCTGTTCGGGGTGCCGGGGCAAGTCCCCGATCACCTGACACTATGCGGCCGCGAACGACACATCACCCTGAACATCCGACCTGGCTGGTTCAGCCGCCTGCGCCCTCACAACTGGAGCCTCTGGTGGTCGAGCCGCTGATCGTCGATCGCCCGCACCTGCAGGCACCGTGCCAGGCCCTGCTCGAGGCGGGGGCACATCCATTGCTGGCCCGTCTCTGGGCGTCGCGGGGGCTGACGCAAGCCGACACCCATGCCTGGGCACACCTGATCGCACCTGCGCGCATGACCCACGTACAGCAGGCGGCCCGGCTGCTGGCAGATGCCCTGGCCGGGCAGCGCAAGCTGCTGATCATCGCCGACTACGATTGCGACGGCGCCACCGCCTGCGCGCTCGCAATACGCGTGCTGCGCGAACTGGGTGCGGATGTGGACTATCTGGTGCCCAATCGCTTCGAGACCGGTTATGGCCTGTCGCCGGCCGTGGTCGAGCTGGCCTGCCAGCACCCGGCGGGCCGGCCTGACTGGCTGATCACGGTGGACAATGGCATCGGCAGTATCGAGGGCGTGGCCGCCGCCGAGGCGGCCGGCATGCAGGTGATCGTCACCGATCATCACCTGCCGGGCGCCACCCTGCCGCAGGCCCGGGCCATCGTGAATCCGAACCAGCCCGGCTGCGGCTTTCCATCCAAGCATCTGGCCGGTGTGGGCGTCGTGTTCTATCTGATGCTCGCGCTGCGGGCCGAACTGCGCCAGCGCGGCAAACTGCCCGCACGCCAGGGGCCCCGGCTCGAGGCACTGGCCGACTTGCTGGCCCTGGGCACGGTGGCCGACGTGGTGCGGCTGGATGCGAACAACCGGCTGCTGGTGGCCCGAGGCCTGGACAATATCCGCCAGGGGCGCATGCAGGCCGGCATTGCGGCGCTGTTTGCCGTTGCCGGGCGCGACCCCGATCATGCAAGCACGGCGGATCTGGGCTTTGCACTGGGGCCGCGCATCAACGCCGCAGGCCGCATGGCTGACATGAGCCTGGGTATCCAGTGCCTGCTGGAAGATGATCCGGTACGCGCCACGAAACTGGCCCAGGCACTGGATGCGATCAACGTCGAACGACGCAGCCGCGAAGCCACCATGCAGGCGCAGGCCCAGGCCAGCATCCAGGCAGCGCCCGTGGCCGGTGCGGCCAGCCTGTGCATCTGGCAGGATGACTGGCACCCAGGGGTGATCGGCCTGGTGGCTTCACGCCTGAAGGAAACCTGGTGGCGCCCCACACTGGCCTTTGCCCCCGATCAGGATGACACGTTGCGTGGTTCGGGGCGTTCCGTGCCCGAAGTGCATCTGCGCGACGCACTGGATCTGGTCTCCAGGCGCATGCCCGGCGCCATCCTGAAGTTCGGTGGGCACGCCATGGCCGCCGGGCTTACGCTGCGGCGCCCGGCATTCGAGGATTTTGCCCGGCATTTCGATCAGGCCGTACGCATGCTCAGCGGCTGCGACTCGTTCGAACCTCGCCTGGATACAGATGGGTCCCTGGAATTCGAGTTCTGCACCCCTGAAATGGCCGATGTGCTGAACCGGCACATCTGGGGGGCCGGTTTTCCGGCCCCCCTGTTTCGCGACCGCTTCCGGGTGCTGCACCAGCGGCTGCTGAAAGGCCGTCACCTGAAGCTTTTCCTGGAACGCGGGCCCCTGCGCATCGATGCGATCTGGTTCAACCACGACCAGATGCTGCCCGACGAGATCGAAGCGGTCTACAGGCTGGACAACAACCGCTGGGGGGGGCGCACGCAACTGCAGCTGCTCATCGAACATGCCGGCGCGACGACAGCACGATCCCCCCGATGATGAGCGCAAACGCCACCGCATGAAAGAGCCGCGGGTGCTCGCCGAGCAGGAAGAGCGACAGCAGGGCGGCAAACAGTGGCGTGAGGTTGTTGAAGAACCCCGCCACCGTCGGGCCCACGCGCTGTATGCCAGCACCCCAGCAGCGGTACGCAATCACGGCCGGCCCCAGCGCCACGAACAGGATGGCCAGCACCAGCCCGCCACTCCAGAGAATCCGGGCATCCGACCACTGCCATTCGATGGCCGTGAACAGACCGGACCAGGCCACGCCATACAGGATCTGCCCGAACAGGAATCCGGCCCAGTCGCCCCGCATGGGCGAGTCTGCCGGCACCCGCGTCAACTGCCAGCTATAGAACGCCCAGATCATCGTGGCCAGCACCATGAGCAGATCGCCGGCCACGAACTGCAGGGCCATCAATTCGGCCCAGCGGCCACCGGACAGCACCACGGCCACGCCAGCCAGCGACAGCACCGCGCCGACCACCTGCGCGGGCCGAATCGCCACCCCATGAAACATACGCCCTATGATCAACATCCATACCGGCGTACTGGCTGCCACCAGCGTCACATTCATGGGTGTGGACGTATGCAGAGCCAGGTACTGCAGCGAGTTGTACAGGCCGATACCCAGCAAGCCCAGCATGGCGTAGCGCGGCCATTCGCGCCAGAGCACGCTGTGCCGGCCCAGAACACGCCAGCCCAGCGGCACGAGCAGCAACAGCGCAAGCAGCCAGCGCAGGAAATTGAGGGTAAGCGGAGGCACCATGTCGGCCACGGCGCGGCCCACCACGGCGTTGCTCGCCCACATCAGGGGCGGCACGACCAGCAGGACCGCTGTTTCAATGGAAAGCTTCTGGCTCATGCTGCATACATAAGGTGTCGTGTCCGTCTGGCGTAGGCCTCCCGGCATTGTAACCAGTGCTCACAGTTCACGTTTGCTTGACATGACCACGTTTACTGTATAAAATGCAAGTGTTTGAAAGCACACAGCTTTCATTCTTGCATCTGGATTCATTCCATCGCCTGCCCAGCCAGAAGCCCGTTTGCTCTGGCGGCTTGTCTCGTATCGGGGTACTCAGCGCCCCGTCCGGATTTCATTCTGCCCTGCCGATCTGCCTTGCCGTCAGAACGCTGGTTCACGGTCGCGGGCCGTCGTTCAGCCATTTACAGGAGTCTCCATGGCCAAAGAAGAATTATTGGAAATGCATGGTTCAGTTACCGAAGTCCTGCCCGATTCCCGTTTCAGGGTCACACTGGACAATGGCCACCCGGTCATTGCCTACACGGGCGGCAAAATGCGCAAGCACCACATCCGTATCCTCGCCGGCGACCAGGTCACGCTCGAAATGTCACCCTATGACCTGACCAAAGGGCGCATCACGTTCCGCCACCTGAACCGCTCGCCGGGCAGCCCGGCACCGCGGCGCCGTTCACGCTAGGCCCCGGCCGACGCACCACCGGTTCGCCCCCACCACGAACAAGCGACGGCCGGCAGGCCGGTGCCCAGCACACTAGTGGCAGTCCGGGACGGTCTGATCCAGGTAGACTTCAAACGCAATGTCACGTGCCTGCTGGCGACCCAGGGCCTGGAACACGGCGGGCACGGGCACGCCATCGGGCGGCACGCCAGAGCCGCTGGCCGGACGGCGGCTGAGCCATGACAGGTGGCGCCTGTCCGTTGGCATCAAGCGGGCAGAGAACTTCTGCCATTCGGGAAACGTCAGCACATTCTCCAGAAGCCCCTCGTCCATCACCGCCGCATCGCAGGCGCCGATGCGCAAGGCCAGCAATGCGTCGGCTGCGGCCGGATAGATCTGTTCGATGGCGCCGTACCGGGCAGACACCCGATCCACGTGCCGGCTCTCCTGGCTCAGGCACACGGTGCGCCCCGCCAGATCGCGCCACGCATGAATGTCGGTATCCGTGCGCAGGATGGCCATGGCGGCGACAGACCAGGGCAGCGGCCGCGCCAGAAGGCCAGCGGGCACGGCCTGATCGGCCGGCAGCACACCGGCCCAGGCATCCACCCTGCCCTGTTGCAGCGCCTGGATTGCCTCGTCCGGGGACATCGCCTGCGGACGCGTCCCGGTGGCGTCTCCAGTACCCGCAAGCGGCTCGCCACGGCGGGCCGCGCGCCCTTCACGTGCCGGCCCCGGATCCAGCTGCGCAAGCAGGGCTTCGATGCGTTCCGGCGTACGCGCTTTTGCACCAGGCAGGGACGCCGGCGGCAAGTACGCCACCCCCAGACGCACGGCGCTGGCCACGGCGGACACCTGGGCGGCCGGCGCAGCAGCCAGGCACGGTACGCCCAGCCCGAGGCTGGCGAGTGCCAGCCCCATGGCCCAGCCTGCACGGTGCATGACAGACCCCCTTGCGCGGTGCATGAGAGACCCTCCTGCACGGTTCATGATGACAGCCCCCTGTTCGAGCCTGTTCGAACGCCTGCCCCGCGAGCCAGACACCCCGAGCCCAGAATCAAACATATTGATAGCGCAATATCCTGCGCTTGATGTTTTCCAGGAACACCTGATCGATGAGCGTGGCCAGCAGGGCAATCGTCAGGATGTTGGCCATTACACCGGTCATGTCGGCCGTTTCGCCTGCATACGCCAGAGACCGGCCCAGGCCCTGGCCAAAGCCGATCAGCATTTCGGCGGAGATCAGCGCGCGCCACGCATTGCCGAAGGCCAATTGCGCCCCCGTAATGAGCTCGGGCATGACGGCCGGCAGATAGACGCGGCGCAGCAGGTCCCAGGGCCCGGCCCCCATGACGCGGGCCGCGGCCACATGAGTCTGCAGCACGCTCTCGGTGGCGTTCATGACGGACAGGGCGGCGGGAAAGAACGCCGCCAGGGCAACCACCACGATGATGGGCACATTGCCAAAGCCCATAAGGATCAGAAACAGCGGCACCCAGGCGATCGACGGAATGGACTGCAGCACGATGATGGCGGATTTCAGCACTTCGCGAAAGAATTGCAAAATGCCACCGGCCAATCCGAAACCGATCCCGGCCAGCAGCGCAGAGGCATAGCCGGCGCCCAGCCGTCCCATGCTGCCCGCCAGCACGGCATGGAACTGTGCCGTACCCAGTTCGCTGGTGATGCGGGCCAGAACGGCCGGCACGCCAGGCATCAGAAAATCCGGCAGGCTCCAGGCCGACAACTGCCAGAACAGCAAAATGGCGAGTATGGCCATCAGCATGGCCAATTTTCGGGCCCCTGCCGACAGATTCCGGGTCGTAGTCATGAGTTCGAATATGAGTTCGAATGAGGTCAGGTCTGGCTACAGCCCGCGTTCCTGCTGCCACTGCAGATCCACGATGCGGCCCACATCGAAGCGTTCGCCGCTGCGCGTCTTGAGCGAGCCCAGCGACTGCATGATGTCGGCCACCTCTTGCATGCGATCGAGGTCCTGGCGATCGAGCGCGGCATTGAAGGTCTGGGTCCGGATCGCCTGCTCGATCACCTGCTCGCGTGGCAGTGCGCGCCCATCCTGCGTCGTGAGGGTCGGCTCGGCAATGAAGTACGAGGCGATCAGTTCGGCCGCCTGCTGCGGCTGATGGGTCAGGAGATCGATCGCCTCACGCTGCGCATCCAGTGACTTCCAGACCAGATCTTTCCGGTCCTTCAGTACCTCACCGGACGTGATGACCACCATGCACGGAAACGGCCAGGTCTCGCCGATCTCGTAGATCTGGGTCACCGGAGCGATCAGCTGCGCGATGCTGGCCTGCGGCTCGAACAGGAATGCGGCATCCACCCGCTTGCCCACGAGCGATTGCACCGCCACCTGCGGGCTCACGCCGAGTATGTCCACATCCTGGGCGCTCAGGCCGGCGTCTTTCAGCACCACGCCACGCAGTACCGTATCCGCGGTGCTGCCTTCCTTCTGCGAGGCCAGGGTATGCCCCTTGAGATCCGCCACGGCATGCACGCCGCTGTCGTTGCGCACCACCAGAGCATGGTAGCCGCGCTGGGCACCCCCAACCACCTTCAGGTCGGCCCCGCGCGAGGACCAGGACGCTGCGTTGGTGAAGCCCAGCACCCCGGTGTCGAGCTGACCACCAACGATGGCCTTGATCAGATCGGTACCGGACTTGAATTCAACCAATTCGACATCCAGCCCCTGTTTTTCGTACAGCTTGCCCTCATGGGCCACAATGGCCTGGGCATCATCCATGACGCGCAGATAGCCGATGCGGAATGGTTCGGCTGCCAGGGCCGGCGCCGCGACGACCACTGCCACCAGGGCGGCGATCAATGACTGAACAACTTTCATGCTGCAAGTACCTCGGAAGAAGAATTGGAAATGAAGGGAGCTGACCTGCGGCCCTGTGCGCCGTGACCAATGCCCAGCAGACCCAGGATTTCGCGCCGGACATCGGCATGGCGCGAGAGGTCATGGGATCGCCGCGCAGCGGGCACGCAGAAGGTCTGCAGCACCCGGGACGGGCGCGCACTGAAGACCAGGATGCGATCCGCCAGGAACAGCGCCTCGTCCACATCATGGGTCACGAGCAGTACCGTAGGCCCGGTTTCTCGGATCAGTGCCAGCAGGACATCCTGCAGGGTCATGCGGGTCAGTGCATCCAGTGCGCCGAAGGGCTCATCGAGCAGCAGCACTTCGGGCTGTGTGATGAATGCCCGGGCCAGTGCGCAGCGCTGGCGCATGCCGCCCGAGACCTGATGCGGAAAGTAGTGCTCGAAACCTTGCAACTGCACTTTTTCGAGCCACAGGACGGCCTGTTTGCGAGCTTCGGCGCGCCTGATCTTCTGCAATTCGAGCGCCATGGCCACGTTGTCCCGCAGGTTGAGCCACGGATACAGCGCGTTTTCCTGGAACATCAGCATGCGGCGGGGATCGGGGCGCCGCACGGGCTGTTCATCGGCCAGGACCCACCCCGCAGAGGGCCTGTCCAGACCCGCAGCCAGGTGCAGCAGGGTGGATTTCCCGCAACCGGAAGGACCGACCAGCGCGGCGAGTTCTCCCGGGCCAAAGGTGCAGTCGAAGTGGTCGAGCACCGGCAGATCACCGAATTGCTTGCGAATATTTTCAAATGTGAGGATCATGGATCAGCGGTCGTTGCCTGTGATTGACGCGGGGCTGGACGCACCCCGCAGGACGGATCAGGCTTTTACTATACGCAGCGCGCTTAATAATCAACAACCACTGATTAGTGATTTTCATATAACAAACAAATATATAAATGCCGGATGTGATGAATCCAGAACCTGACTTCCCCATTGCGAGCCCTGCGGACGATCCCATCATGCAGTTGCAGCGGGTCTGTGCACAGCTGCTGCAGGCCGTGCGGGCCACTCAGCGGCGTGCATCGGACAGCCCGGCATGCCCGGTCGCGCCGCAGCGCCTGCAGCCCGTCCAGGCACCGCTGTACGCCTTGATGGCCATCATGGACGAGGCCCTCGCCCCTGCGCTCATCGAATCCATGGCGGGCTCCGACGCGATCTGCATACGGGGGTTGACGCAAGGCCTGGCCCAGGCCCATGCCGACGTACTGCAACTGTGGCCCGTGGGCATGGCGCAGCCGGTGCAAATGCACCTGAACGAGCCCGCCCGCGACAACATGGGCCCCTCTGGCAGCCGCTTCGATCACGGCCCATGCCAGGCCTGGCTCGAACGCGCACTCGAATGGCTGGCTGCGGCACACGACGACGTGCTGCCCATGGCGGCACGCCTGCTCGACCCCACCGCCATCCGGGTGGTATCTGCAGCATGCAGTAAGCAGCCCGGCCTGATGCAGGCCGTGTCACTGTTCAGCAGGCCCTGGAGCCACGCAGCACCCAGAGCACGCGGCGCAGCATGCCAACGAAAGTGATCGCCCAGGCGAGCACGGCAAAACCCAGAAAAACGTGGGGCACCCCGGCAAGAAAATCGAAATGCATGGCCCGGTTCATCTGCCATGTACACACGGCGTACATGCCCAGCGGGAATACGGCCCCCCAGTACAAGGGGTCGTATATGAACGGGAAGCGCATGAAGCCGTAGCGCCAGATGCCCAGCAATACGAGCATGGGGATCCACCACGAGCCGGTGGCCCAGTAGAACACCGTGAATCCTTTCAGGAATGGCAGCAGGGACACCAGAAAAGGCGCATCGGGTGCATTCAGGATGAGCAGCGACCCCGCCAGTGTCGAGATGGCCATGGCGCCCATGTTGATCCAGTACGGCGGCACCAGGTCGCTGGGCAGAAACTTGAAGAATACATAGCGGTAAAAGATCAGCGACATCATCCAGATGTACAGCATTCCGCCCCACAGCCACATCGACAAAGCCATCAGGTTCAGTTCGAGCCGAAATGGCTGGTCGATGTGCGTCGCAAGCAAGGCACTGCTCACGGCAATCGCCTGGGTGGCCACCACGGCCAGCAGCCACGCCCCGCTGATGCCCTCGGCCAGCGTCGGCTTTTCGGGCTTGACCGTGAACGCCGTGAAGATCGTATAGGTGAGCAGTATCCAGAGCAGGCACGCCAGAGCCCACAGGGCAAAACCCAGTCGATAGTCGTTTTCCTGCACCATGAGCTGGCTGGCCAGCACGCCGGTGGCCGCCACCAGGGTGAAGTAGCCACTGCCTTTCAGGTGATCGACCATGTCGCCAAAAAAACGGCGCGTATGGTGGATCGCACGCAGAACGTACAGGATCCACAAAATCACATACTGGACCACGTTCAGCACCAGAAGGATCCGCGCCAATACCGGATAGCCCATCAGGTGCCCGCCCATGGAGACGATCCCGGTCGCCATGACCAGGGCGAAGTACGCCGGCGACAGGTCGGCGACCATGGCACGCCATCCCCAGGGTGCGCGCTGGCCTGGCGAAGGCCGCACGGCCGTGGCCGCAGGCGCAGCCGGCAGCCTTGCGCCGGGGCGGATGTTCTTGTGAGTGTCGGTCATGCAAGTCTCTCCATGATCTCTTGGCCCGCATCCTGTCCGCCCCCGTATGCGGCCCTGGCCGGATGTGACCGTGGCTACCATGCGGTCGGGTAAAATGGCAGATTGAACTGAAGTGTAATACCAAGCCACAGGAACCCCATGGAAGCAGAACGCCAGAACCAGATCATCCACCATATCGAAGACGGCCTCGAGCGCCAGGCCGCCTTACGGAGGTATCTTTGACTACGATGCCAAGGCCGAACGCCTGCTGGTCGTCAATGCCGAACTCGAAAATCCCGACATCTGGAATGATCCCGAACACGCCCAGGCACTGGGGCGCGAGAAAAAATCCCTCGATACCATCGTCCAGACCCTGACCGAACTCGAAAGCGAGCTGCTCGATGCGCGCGAACTCTACGAGCTGGCCAGCGACGAAGACGACGACGCCTCGCTGCTGGCCATAGAGGCCGATTGCGCCACCCTCAACGAGCGCCTCGAGGCGCTCGAGTTCCGGCGCATGTTCTCCAATCCGGCCGACCCGCTCAATTGCTTCGTCGACATACAGGCCGGCGCCGGGGGCACCGAGGCCCAGGACTGGGCCGCCATGCTGCTGCGCCAGTATCTGCACTACGGCGAGCACAAGGGCTTCAAGGCCGAGATTCTCGAAGAGTCCGAAGGCGATATCGCCGGCATCAAGTCGGCCACCGTCAAGTTCGAGGGCGAATACGCCTATGGGCTCCTGCGTACCGAAACAGGCGTGCACAGGCTGGTGCGCAAAAGCCCGTTCGATTCGTCCAACGGGCGGCACACCTCATTTGCGAGCGTCTTCGTCTACCCTGAAATCGATGATTCGTTCGAAATCGAGATCAATCCGGCCGATCTGCGCATCGACACCTATCGCGCCAGCGGTGCCGGCGGGCAGCATATCAACAAGACCGACTCGGCGGTGCGCATCACGCACCAGCCGACCGGCATCGTGGTGCAGTGCCAGAACGACCGCTCCCAGCACCGCAACCGCGCCGAAGCCATGCAGATGCTCAAATCGCGCCTGTACGAGCTCGAAATGCGCAACCGCATGGCCGAACAGCAGAAGCTCGAAGACAGCAAGAGCGATGTGGGCTGGGGCCATCAGATCCGATCCTACGTGCTCGACCAGAGCCGCATCAAGGATTTGCGCACCGGGGTCGAAATATCGAACACGCAGAAAGTGCTGGATGGCGACCTCGACCCCTTCATTACCGCCAGCCTCAAGCAAGGCATCTGATTCATGACCCACCCCCTTGATTCCAGTACCGAAGAAAACCGCCTGATCGCCGAGCGGCGCAGCAAACTGTCCGCCCTGAGGGCGCGCGGGCCCGCCTACCCGAACGACTTCCAGCCCGATGTGCATGCAGCCGATCTGCACGCCGAGTTCGATGCGTACGATGACGCCGCTCTGGAGCAACTCGACCGGCATGTCCGCATCGCCGGCCGCATGATGCTCAAGCGAGTCATGGGCAAGGCCAGTTTCGCGACCCTCCAGGATGGCAGCGGCCGCATGCAGTTGTACCTCGATCGCGGCCTGCTGGGCGAGGCCGACTATGCCGCCTTCAAGACGTGGGACATCGGCGATATCCTGGGTGCCGAAGGCGTCGTCTTCAAGACACGCAAGGGCGAACTCTCGGTGCGTGTGCAGCATGTACGCCTGCTGTCCAAGGCCCTGAGGCCCCTGCCCGATAAATTTCACGGGGTGGCCGATCTCGAACTGCGCTACCGGCAGCGCTATGTGGATCTCATCATGACCGAATCCACACGGCAGACCTTTCTGCAGCGCAGCCAGATCATCACCACCTTGCGCAGCCTGATGACCGACGCGGGGTTTCTGGAAGTGGAAACCCCCATGCTGCATCCGATTCCTGGTGGCGCCGCAGCGCGGCCTTTCGTGACGCACCACAACGCGCTCGACATGCAGATGTACCTGCGCATCGCCCCCGAACTCTATCTCAAGCGCCTGATCGTGGGGGGCTTCGATCGGGTCTTCGAAATCAACCGCAATTTCCGCAACGAAGGGGTGAGCCCGCGCCACAATCCGGAATTCACGATGATGGAATTCTACGCAGCCTACGCCGACTATCATTGGCTGATGGACTTCACCGAACGCCTGATCCGGGAAACCACCTTGCGCGCCTGCGGGCATACGGACCTGACCTACCAGGGCCAGGCCCTCGATCTGGGCCGGCCATTCGAACGCCTGACCATCGCCCAGGCGATCCTCAAGCACGCACCGCACTACACGCACGCGCAACTGAATGATGCCGCCTTCATCCGTGCCGAACTGCAGCGACTCGGGGTGGACACCCAGGCGCCAGCGCTGGCGCAGGCCGGTCCGGGCGCGCTGCAACTGGCCTTGTTCGAGGAAGCCGCCGAAGAAAAGCTGTGGCACCCCACCTTCATCATCGATTATCCGGTAGAAGTCTCACCCCTGGCGCGGGCATCCGACACACGCGAAGGCATTACCGAGCGCTTCGAGCTGTTTGCCTGTGGCCGTGAAATCGCCAACGGTTTCTCGGAGCTCAACGACCCCGAAGATCAGGCGGCCCGCTTCCTGGCACAGGTGCAGGCCAAGGACGCGGGCGACGAAGAAGCCATGTACTATGATGCCGACTACGTGCGGGCACTGGAATATGGCATGCCGCCGACCGGCGGCTGTGGCATCGGGGTGGATCGGCTGGTCATGATGCTGACCGACAACCCCAACATACGCGACGTGATCCTGTTCCCCCATTTGCGGCCGGAAGACTGACCCCGCTGATTTGCGGCCGGAAGACTGATCCTGCTGGCTGGCGTGGCCGGCTGGCCACGGCCTCGAGCCGGTAAGGGGCCAGGCCTGCCAGTGCCCGAAACCATGCGGGGCAGCGCAGAGACCCCGGTACCCGCCGCTTCAGACGGTGAACGACTCACCGCAACCGCAGGCCCCCTTTTCGTTGGGGTTGTGAAAACGGAAGCCTTCGTTCAGGCCTTCGCGGGCGTAGTCCAGTTCGGTACCGTGCAGATAAGGCAGGCTGTCGGGCGCCACATACACCTTCGCCCCGAACTGCTCGAAGAGCTCGTCCTGGGGGTCGGCCGAATCGACATATTCGAGCTGGTACGAAAACCCGGAACAGCCCGATGACTTGACCCCAAGGCGCAGGCCCAGACCTTTGCCGCGGGTTTCCAGATGGCGGCGAATCTGCACCGCCGCCTGCTCAGTAAGTGTGACAGACACGATAGACCTCTCAGTTGGCATGCTTGCCTTGGTAATCTACCACAGCCGCCGCAATCGCATCGAGCGCGAGCAAGGCACAGTGCAGTTTGTCCTGCGGCAGCTGCAGTGGCCCGACGATATCCCCACTGCTCATGCCCTGCAGTTGGGCCAGGCTCAGTCCAGGCAGAACTTCGGCCAGCAGGGCCCCCGTCGCGATCAGGGCCCCACAACCGTACGCCCTGAAGCAGGCCGCATCCACAACGCCATTGCGCACGCGAATCTGCAACTTGAGCACCTGCCCCAGCTGGGGTGAGCCGACCAGGGCCGTAGCGACCTCGGGGTCGGTCGCGTCGAACGATCCAACACCTTGTGGATTTCGGTAACGCTGCTCTACGGCAGGGCCATACTTCGCAAGAGCCATCAAAAGACCATCAGCAGATCAGCGCCCAGTCTGCCGGCAGGCGGCCCGACTGGCGCATTTCCCAAAGGGGCGACAATTCGCGCAGGCGCAGGATTTCGGCGCGCAAGCGCTGCGCTGCGAATTCGATCTCGGCCTGGGTGGTGAAGCGCCCCAGGGAGATGCGCAATGAGCTGTGGGCCAGCGCATCGCTGCGGCCCATGGCCCTGAGGACGTGCGACGGCTCGAGGTTGGACGACGTACAGGCCGAACCGCTGGAGAGCGCCAGTTCGGGCACGGACATGAGCAGGGCCTCGCCTTCGATATGGCTCACGCTGAAATTGAGCGTGTGCGCAACCCTGTGCTCGGGGTGTCCGTTCAGATGGATATCGGGCATGTCGGACAGCCGGGCCCACAAGGCATCACGCAGCGCCCGGATACGCGCAATCTCGGTGTGCATGAGTTCTTCTGCCAGGGCATAGGCGGCGCCCATGCCAACGATCTGGTGCGTGGCCAGGGTGCCTGAACGCAGGCCTCTTTCATGCCCGCCGCCGTGCATCTGCGCCATCAGGCGCACGCGCGGCTTGCGGCGCACGTACAAGGCACCGATCCCCTTGGGCCCGTAGGTCTTGTGGGCCGACATGGACAGCAGGTCGACCCCCAGGGCCTGGACGTCGATGGGCAGTTTACCGGTCGCCTGTGCCGCATCGGCATGGAACAGAATCCCCTTCTCGCGACACAGCGCCGCCAGCGCCGCAATATCGAGGATCACGCCGGTTTCATTGTTGACCAGCATCATGGAGACCAGCAGCGTGTCGGCCCTGAGCACACGCGCCAGTGTCTCGGGCTCGACGAGGCCGTCGGGCCCGGTATCGAGGTACGTGACCTCGAACCCCTGCTGCTCGAGTGCGAGGCAGGTATCGAGCACCGCCTTGTGTTCAGTGCGCACCGTGACGATGTGCCGGCCCCGCCCCTGGTGGAACTGGGCGACCCCCTTGAGCGCCAGATTGTCGGATTCGGTCGCACCCGACGTGAACACGATCTCGCGCGGATCTGCGTGAATCAGGCTTGCCACCTGGGCGCGCGCCTGTTCGACTGCGTCCTGGGCCTGCCAGCCCCAGGCATGACTGGTGGATGCCGGGTTGCCGAAATCATCTGCGAGCCACGGCACCATGGCGTCGACCACACGCCGATCCACTGGGGTGGTCGCTGCATGATCGAGGTAAATGGGGCGATCCTGTAACAGATCGAACGACATGCAGGCTCCTGGAGGTTCAGGCCGAAACGGTGTCCTGCACCGAAGTGACGGCCATGGGACTGGCGGACGGGGCCTTGCGCCGCTGGCGCAACTGGCCCGATTCTTGCCATTCGCGCAGCCTTTCCTGGTCGGCCAGGTCCTGCAGCGACACCGAATCAAGATAGTCGACCATCTTGCGATTGAGCGTGGCCCAGAGATCGTGCGTCATGCACTTGCCCGTATGGCCGTTGCGCCCGATGTTGCAGTTTTCCTTGCCGCCACAGCTGGTGGCATCCAGTGGTTCGTCGACCGCAAAGATGATGTCGGCCACCGAGATATCACGCGCATGGCGTGCCAGAGTATACCCCCCGCCCGGACCGCGCACACTGTCGACCAGTTCATGGCGCCGCAACTTGCCAAACAGCTGCTCGAGATAGGACAACGAAATGTTCTGGCGCCCGCTGATGGCTGCCAGCGTAACCGGACCACTATGATGTCGCAAGGCGAGATCGATCATGGCCGTGACGGCAAAGCGCCCCTTGGTGGTCAAACGCATGGTGATATCCTTTGTGACATTGACGGGTGAATGGGAAACCCGCGGCTGCCCGGGGAATTCCTGACTGATGCAGTCAAGTATAGCGCCTTTACCCGACGAGAATAGTCAACTTTAGGGTTATTCGATCAGCAGAGTTGACGCAAGTCAACCCCTGAAGCCCCGTCACCCCAGACGAGGAATACACGGTACGCGATGGGCTGACGATGCTGCGGGCGATGTTGCGGACAGAATCGAAAAAGGCGCCCGACGGCGCCATTTGTGGGTTTTGCCACAGGTGTATCAGGCTGCCTGATACTGCAGCACCCGCTTGCGAACGAGTTCGAGCACCCCCTGGGTGGCATCTTCGATGTAATCGAGTACCTTCACGAAACCCTCGGGACCGCCGTAGTACGGATCGGGTACCGTGGCTTCTTCGAATTCATTCGAGAAGCGCATGAGCAGCATGAGCTTGTGGTGGTAGATCTTGGGGCAACGCTGCTGCAGCGCCGAGAGGTTTTCCCAATCCATGGCCAGAATGAGATCTGCGTCGCGAAAATCTTCGGGCTGTATCTGCCGCGCGACATAACTGGACAGATCATACCCACGCTTCTGGGCTGCTGCCTGTGCACGCGCATCAGGGGCTTCGCCCACATGGAAATGATGGGTGGCTGCCGAATCGACCGAAACTGCATCAGACAGGCCAGCTTCGTTGACGATGTGCTGGAAGACGCCCCGGGCAGTAGGGGAGCGACAAATGCTGCCTGTGCAGACAAAGAGTACCTTATGCATGATAGGTGAAAGTGTGAGGGAAAACCCCAAACTTGTCCAGCATTTTTGGACGAAAACAGCAAAAATTGTGAGTCAGGACAACAGCGCCCGACTCTTGAGCGCGTTCAGGGCATCACGTGCCCGGGCGGCCTGCTCGAATTCGAGATTGCGCGCATGCTCGTTCATGCTCTGCTCAAGGCGACGGATCTCGCGAGCCAGTGCCTTTTCATCATGCAAGGCGGCCTCGTCATAGGCGCTTGCTTCAACGACGGGCAGATTCGGACTCACGCCATCGATCAGATCACGCACGGCCTTGCTCACGCCGCGCGCCGTGATGCCATGGGCCCGATTGAACGCTTCCTGCTTTTCACGCCGGCGCGCGGTTTCATCCATGGCCCGGCGCATGGAATCGGTGATCTGCTCGGCATACAGGATGGCCTGGCCATTCAGGTTGCGGGCCGCCCTGCCCATGGTCTGGATCAGGCTGCGCTCGGAACGCAGAAAACCCTCTTTGTCCGCATCGAGAATCGCCACCAGGGAGACTTCAGGGATATCCAGCCCCTCGCGCAGCAGGTTGATCCCCACGAGCACATCAAAGGCCCCGAGACGCAGATCCCGGATGATTTCGACCCGCTCGACGGTATCGATATCCGAATGCAGATAGCGTACCTTGAGGCCGTTTTCCTGCAGATACTCGGTGAGATCCTCGGCCATGCGTTTGGTGAGGGTCGTGACGAGCACGCGCTCATGGCGGGCGATGCGCAGTTTCGCTTCGCCCAGCAGGTCATCGACCTGGGTACGTGCGGGGCGCACCTCTACAGCGGGATCCACCAGGCCGGTGGGCCGCACCACCTGCTCGACCACCTGGTCGGCGTGGGCGGCCTCGTAGGGGCCTGGAGTGGCCGAGACGAAAATGCATTGCGGCATGCGCGCCTCGAACTCTTCCAGCCGCAAGGGGCGGTTGTCAAGTGCCGATGGCAAGCGAAAGCCAAAATTGACCAGTGTTTCCTTGCGCGAACGATCGCCTCGGTACATGCCACCCAATTGCCCGACGGTGACGTGGCTTTCGTCGATGAACATCAGTGCCCGGCGCGGCAGATAGTCGATCAGCGTCGGTGGCGGCTCGCCCGGTGCGGCGCCGGACAGGTGCCGCGAATAGTTCTCGATGCCCTTGCAAAAGCCAAGTTCCTGCAGCATTTCAAGGTCAAAGCGGGTGCGCTGCTCGAGCCGCTGCGCCTCGACCAGACGATTGTCGGCCACCAGTTCGGCCAGCCGTATGCGCAGTTCATCCTTGATGGTGTCTATCGCGCGCAGAATGGTTTCGCGCGGCGTCACATAGTGCGAGCCCGGAAACACCGTGAAGCGCAGCAGATCCTGGATCGGCCGGCCCGTCAGGGGGTCGAACAGGGTCAGCGATTCGATCTCGTCGTCGAACAGGGTGATGCGCAGGGCGTTTTCGGCGTGTTCGGCCGGGAACACGTCGATCACCTCGCCGCGTACCCGGAACCGGCCGCGGATGAATTCCGCGTCGTTGCGTTCGTACTGCATGGAGACCAGCCGGCCCAGGATCGCCTGCCGGCCGATGTGGTCACCCGTGCGCAGCGTGAGCACCATGGCATGGTAATCACCCGGGTTGCCGATGCCATAAATGCACGAAACAGTGCCCACGATGATGGTGTCGGCGCGCTCGAGCAGGCTCTTCGTGGCCGACAGGCGCATCTGCTCGATGTGTTCGTTGATGGACGAATCCTTTTCGATGAACAGGTCGCGCGATGGTACGTAGGCCTCGGGCTGGTAATAATCGTAATACGAGACGAAATACTCGACGGCGTTGCGCGGAAAGAATTCCCGCATCTCGGCATACAGCTGGGCAGCCAGCGTCTTGTTCGGTGCCAGCACGATGGCCGGACGCCCCATGCGCGCAATGACATTGGCCATGGTGTAGGTCTTGCCCGACCCGGTCACGCCCAGCAAGGTCTGCGCCATGAGGCCATCACGCAGACCCTGCTCGAGCAGGGCAATGGCCTCGGGCTGGTCACCCGCAGGGAGGTACGGCTGGAACAGCTGGAATGGGCTGTCGTCGAACTGAACAAACTGGCCTTGCGCAGGCAGAACTTCCATATCAATTTTTACATCCATCATGGCTGTGCTGGACACCATTGGGGTAAACCCCTTATTATCACATCGTTCGTTTCCCGGACCAAGCACACCGATTTTGCGGACTACGCGCTGCAGCAGATTCTGTCCACCCACCACGGCCCACACTCCATGTCATCCATTTTTTCCGCCGTTGAACTGGCACCCCGCGACCCCATCCTGGGCCTGAATGAACAATTCAAGGCCGATGAACGCAGCAACAAAGTCAACCTGGGTATCGGGGTCTATACCGATGACACCGGGCGCATTCCCCTGCTGAAAGCGGTTCGCATGGCTGAAAAGCAGCTGTACGAGCAGGCCGAACCCCGCAATTATCTGCCGATCGACGGGATCCCGGGCTACAACCAGGGTGCGCAAAAACTGTTGCTGGGCCAGGACTCTCCATTGGTGTCGGAACACCGTTCGCTGACTGTACAAACCCTGGGCGGTACGGGTGCACTGCGGATCGGCGCCGATTTCCTCAAGCAGGTCCTGCCCGGTGCCCGGGTGGCCATCAGCAGGCCCAGCTGGGCCAACCATGAGGCGTTGTTCACGGCCGCAGGTTTTCCGGTGGTGCATTATGCCTACTATGATGCCGGCAACCACGGGCTGGACTTCGACGGCATGCTGGCAAACCTGCGTGAACTGGCACCCGGCACCATCGTGGTGCTGCACGCCTGCTGCCACAATCCGACGGGGGTCGACCCCACTCTGGCACAGTGGGGCCTCATTGCCGATGTACTGCAGGATCGGCAATTGGTGCCTTTTCTCGATATTGCCTACCAGGGGTTCGGCGAGGGGCTGGAAGAAGACGCCGCCGCGGTGCGCCTGTTTGCCAGCCGGGGCATGACCATGTTCATCAGCTCCTCTTTCTCGAAATCCTTTTCGCTTTACGGCGAACGGGTGGGCGCACTGACTCTCGTCACCAGCGGCGATGATGAAAGCACGCGCGTACTCAGCCAGCTCAAGCGCGTCATCCGGGCCAACTACTCAAACCCGCCCACGCATGGCGGCGCCCTGGTTGCCACGGTGCTGAACACCCCCGAACTGCGGGCTCTCTGGGCCGATGAACTCGCCGGCATGCGCGAGCGCATCCGCCAGATGCGCCACCAGTTCGTCGAAAAGCTGAAGGCCAGCGGTGTACCGCTCGATTTCAGCTTTGTCGGGCACCAGCGCGGCATGTTTTCGTTCTCTGGCCTGTCCAGGGATCAGGTCGGGCGCCTGCGTGAAGAATTCGGCATTTATGCAGTCGACAATGGCCGCATCTGTGTGGCGGCACTGAATACGGGCAATATCGATCATGTGGTCGACTCCATCGCCACGGTGCTGAAAGCCTGAGGCCGCAGGCGGCCGGCACGGCCTTGCGCATCAAGGCGCAATGGGCGACAATCAGGCCTGTTTTTATATACAGCTCATTGCCATGGCCCGAAAACTCACTGATCGCCAGCACCAGATCCTCGAACTGATCCGGCAGGCCATCCTGCAGAGCGGTCGTCCCCCCACCCGCGCCGAAATAGCCCAGGAGCTCGGGTTCCGCTCCGCGAATGCCGCCGAAGACCATCTGCGGGCCCTGGAACGCAAAGGCTATATTCAGCTGTCGGCCAATACGTCGCGCGGTATCCGTCTCACGCCTCTGGCCCTGCCCGATCAGGCAGACCACGCAGAGGCAGGCCATGCCGAGGCATTCCGTGCGCCCCGGCCCCAGTACGAATTTTCTGCCACAGGCCAGGTCAGCACTGCCATGCCGGCTATCATGCAGTTGCCGCTGGTCGGCCGGGTCGCCGCCGGTGCACCCATTCTGGCCACCGAACACATCGAAACCGAAGTCGCGGTGGCCCCTCATCTGTTTGCCCGCAGGCCCGATTATCTGTTGCGGGTTCGCGGCAGCAGCATGCGCGATGCCGGCATCCTCGATGGCGACCTGCTGGCCGTACAGCGCACACCAGAAGCCCGGCACGGCCAGATCGTGGTTGCCCGCCTGGCCAATGAGGTCACGGTCAAGCGGCTCAGCCACCAGGGCCGGCATATTTCATTGCTGCCCGAAAATCCCGATTTCTCACCCATACAGATTGGCCCGGGCGATGATTTTTCGATCGAAGGCATCGCGGTGGGCCTGATCCGTACCGCCGCGCTTGCGTAGGCACTTGCAGGCCCGGGGCGCGCTGCATATCAATGCTTGATCAGCCCGCTTTGCCCAGGCTCGGCCGGCTTGCTCGTGGCTGCTGCTTCAGCAGCCAGGCGGGCAACCTCTTCGTCTGACAGGGCCACAGGCATGTGCTGCAATGCAACTTCGAGCACCCGATCGATCCAGCGCACCGGGACAATTTCGAGATGATTCTTGACATTGTCGGGGATTTCGACCAGATCCTTCACGTTCTCTTCGGGAATCATCACGGTCTTGATGCCCCCACGGTGGGCCGCGAGAAGTTTCTCTTTCAGGCCGCCGATCTCGAGCACTTCACCGCGCAAGGTGATCTCGCCCGTCATGGCAACATCCGAACGTACCGGGATGCCGGTCAGTGCCGAGACCATGGCCGTCGTAATGGCGATACCGGCTGACGGGCCATCCTTGGGCGTCGCCCCTTCGGGAAAGTGCACATGCAGATCGCGCTTCTCGAAGGTCTGGTCTGCGATGCCCCATTTCCGCGCCCGGGCGCGAACCACGGTGCGGGCCGCCTCGACCGATTCTTTCATCACGTCGCCCAACGACCCGGTGCGCAGTACCACACCCTTGCCGGGCATATCGGCCACCTCGATGGTGAGCAGATCCCCACCCACCTCGGTCCAGGCCAGCCCGGTGGCCTGCCCGACCTTGTCTTCGGTCTCGGCATGGCCAAAACTGAAACGGCGCACGCCAAGGAAATCGCTGAGGTTGTCCGAGTCCACCGTGATCATCTGGGCGGGCTTGGCATCGGTCGCCACCTTCCTGCCTTTCTTGCCGGTCGACGGATCAGCCGCGAGCAGGCGCTTGACGGTCTTGCGGCAGATCTTGGAGATCTCGCGCTCGAGCGCCCGGACCCCTGCTTCGCGCGTGTAATAGCGCACGATATCGCGCACGGCCGACTCGGTGATCGTGAGTTCGCCTGCGCGCACGCCATTGTTCTTCATCAGCTTGGGCAACAGGTGATCGAACGCAATATGCACTTTCTCGTCTTCGGTGTACCCCGAGAGGCGGATCACCTCCATGCGGTCGAGCAGGGCCGGCGGGATGTTGAGCGTGTTGCTGGTGGCCACGAACATCACGTCGGACAGATCGAAATCCACCTCGATGTAGTGATCCTGAAAGGTATGGTTCTGCTCCGGATCCAGCACTTCAAGCAGGGCTGACGACGGGTCGCCGCGGAAATCGGCCCCCATCTTGTCGATTTCATCGAGCAGGAACAGCGGATTGCGCACCCCGACCTTGGCCATGTTCTGCAGGATCTTGCCCGGCATCGAACCGATATAGGTGCGCCGGTGCCCGCGGATCTCGGCCTCGTCACGCACACCGCCCAGGGCCATGCGCACGAATTTCCGGTTGGTGGCACGCGCCACCGATTGCCCAAGCGACGTCTTGCCCACCCCGGGAGGCCCGACTAGGCACAGTATGGGCGCTTTGAGCTTCTCGACCCGCTGCTGTACCGCCAGATATTCGATGATGCGCTCCTTGACCTTGTCCAGGCCATAGTGATCGGCATCGAGCACCTGCTCGGCGTTCTGCAAGGAATTGTTGACCCGGCTCTTTTTCTTCCAGGGCAGGTTGAGCAAGGTATCGATGTAATTGCGCACGACCGTGGCCTCAGCCGCCATGGGCGACATCAGCCTGAGCTTCTTGAGCTCGGCATCGGCCTTCTTGCGCGCGTCCTTGGGCAGGTTCGCTGCCGCAATCCGCTTTTCGAGTTCCTCGATATCGGCGCCTTCTTCGCCCTCGCCCAGTTCTTTCTGGATGGCCTTGACCTGCTCGTTCAGATAGTAGTCGCGCTGGCTCTTTTCCATCTGCTTCTTCACCCGGCCCCGGATGCGCTTCTCGACCTGCAGGATGTCGATCTCGGACTCCATCTGCGAGAGCAGCGATTCGAGACGCTTGGTGACGGACAGGGTTTCGAGCAGCGCCTGCTTTTGCTCGATCTTGAGCGGCAGGTGCGCCGTGACGGTATCCGCCATACGGCCGACGTCCTCGATATCCAGCAAGGACGCCAGGATTTCCTGGGGGATCTTCTTGTTCAGCTTGACGAACTGCTCGAACTGAGCCATGACCGTACGCCGCAGGGCCTCGGCTTCGGAGGGTTCGTAGGGGGCTTCATCGAGCCCCACGACACGGCTCATGAAATGGGTCTCGGCATCTTCGACTGCTTCGACACGGCAGCGCCGTTCACCCTCGACCAGCACCTTGACCGTGCCGTCAGGCAATTTCAGCATTTGCAGAATGTTCGCAGCGCATCCGATCTCATAAAGATCTTCGGGTACCGGTTCATCCTTGCTGGCGGATTTCTGTGCCACCAGAACGATGGGGCTGCTGGACTCCATGGCCAGCTCGAGGGCCTTGATCGAACGGGGCCGCCCGACAAACAGCGGGATCACCATGTTCGGAAACACCACGACATCGCGCAGAGGCAGCAATGGCAGGCTGGTGGGGCCCAGACTGGAAATCTGACTGGCAGACATGCTTTTTTCCTTGAAGGATTGAATCAAAAGCCAAAGGAAGCATGAAGCTCCTTCGTGGCATCATGCGACGGCATCACGCCTGAAACAGCATATGGTGTCGCACAGCCCGGACTTCAAGGCCCGACCTGCACCGTGGGTGCAGATCGGTACGCGGGCCGGAACCCGCAACAGGCCCGTCAGGCGGCTGCAGTGCGCAGATTCTTGTCTTCGGCGTGATGCTCGGGCCTGGGGCCCTTGATGAGCCTGGGAGTGATGGCGTCGGCGTCGGTATCGAGCACGACACGATTGATGTCGTGCAGCGAGGGCAGGTCGTACATGGTGCCAAGCAACGATTGCTCGAGTATCGATCGCAGGCCGCGCGCGCCTGTACGCCGCTTGATGGCCTGCTGCGCAACCGCCTGGAGGGCTTCGGGGGTGATATCGAGCTGCACGCCCTCCATTTCGAAGAGCTTCTGGTACTGTTTGACCACGGCATTGCGGGGCTCGGTCAGAATGCGTACCAGAGCGTCTTCGTCGAGTTCATCGAGCGTGGCAAGCACCGGCAGGCGCCCCACCAGTTCGGGGATCAGACCGAACTTGATCAGATCCTCGGGTTCGACCTCGGCAAAGAGTTCACCCACACCCCGTTCGGAACGAGCGCGCACGGTCGCCGAAAAACCGATCCCCGAGCGTTCGGTGCGATCACGTATGACCTTGTCCAGACCGGCAAATGCCCCGCCCACGATGAACAGGATATTGGTGGTATCGACCTGCACGAAATCCTGGTTCGGGTGCTTGCGCCCGCCCTGCGGCGGCACAGACGCCACTGTACCCTCGATCAGCTTGAGCAAGGCCTGCTGTACCCCCTCGCCAGAAACATCACGCGTGATGGACGGGTTGTCGGACTTGCGTGCGATCTTGTCGATTTCGTCGATGTAGACAATGGCCTGCTGCGCCCGATCGACCTCGTAGTTGCAATTCTGCAGCAGCTTCTGAATGATGTTCTCGACGTCTTCCCCCACATAACCGGCTTCGGTCAGGGTGGTGGCGTCTGCCATCACGAATGGCACGTCGAGCATGCGCGCCAGCGTCTGCGCCAGCAGGGTCTTGCCCGACCCCGTGGGCCCGATCAGCAGGATGTTGCTCTTGGAGAGTTCGACATCGCCCTGGCTGGCCTCTTGGTAGCGTATGCGCTTGTAATGGTTGTAGACGGCGACGGCCAGGTTGCGCTTGGGCGCGTCCTGGCCAATGACATAGCCGTCGAGGAACGACTTGATCTCGTGCGGGGTGGGCAGTTCTTCGCGCACCGCCGCACGCGCGGCATCCTGGGACTCTTCGCGAATGATGTCGTTGCAGAGGTCTATGCATTCATCACAAATGTAGACCGAAGGCCCCGCAATCAGTTTCTTGACCTCGTGCTGGGTTTTGTTGCAGAAGGAGCAGTGCAGGGTCTTTTCCTGCCTGGAACCTTTTTTGTCGGTCATGGCAATCCACTACTTTTTGGCTTCGTCGGCACGCGAAACCAGAACCTTGTCGATCAGGCCGTAGGCCTGAGCCTCTTTGGCAGACATGAAATTGTCGCGCTCGGTGTCTTCGGCGATGCGGTCGATGCCCTGCCCCGTGCGCTCTGCCAGTATGCCATTGAGGCGCTCACGCAAATGCAGGATTTCCTTTGCCTGGATCTGGATGTCGGATGCCTGGCCTTGCGCCCCCCCGGATGGCTGATGGATCATGATACGCGAATTGGGCAAGGCATAGCGCTTGCCCCGGGCCCCGGCCGCCAGCAGGAAGGCCCCCATGCTTGCCGCGATCCCCGTGCACAGGGTGGAGACTTCGGGCTTGACGAACTGCATGGTGTCGTAGATGGCCATCCCGGCGTAGACCGACCCCCCCGGTGAATTGATGTACAGGGAGATGTCCTTGTCGGGGTTTTCGGATTCGAGAAACAGCAGCTGCGCCACAATCAGATTGGCAGAGTGATCGTTGACCGGCCCCACGAAAAAAATCACGCGCTCGCGAAGCAGCCGGGAATAAATGTCGTAGGAACGCTCGCCCCGGCCCGACTGCTCGATGACGATAGGCACGTAACCCAGCCCCGAGGGCGCGACGGACTCGCCCCCGTTCAGGGACGCATAGAAATCGGTGAAACGCGACGTCATGGGGTGACCTGCCATTACCGGGTGCCCATCAGGGTGTCGAAGTCAACGGCCTGATCGGTCACCTTGGCGACCCCCAGGACATGGTCGACCACGTTGTCTTCGAGAACAAAGGATTCGATCTCGGCCCGACGCTGCTTGTCGGACAGATAGTAGGCGACGACCTGTGCAGGCTGTTCGTAGCTCTGGGCAAATTCTTCAATGCGCGCGCGCACCTGCTCGGGCCGCGCCTTGAGCTCGGCCTGCTGGATGAGTTCGCCCACCAGCAGCCCCAGGCGCACCCGGCGCTCGGCCTCGGGGCGCAGCTTGTCTTCGGGGAGTTCGACCGTGTCGGCATTGGGCAGGCCACGCTGGGTGAGTTCTTCGCGCATGGCCTTGATGCGCTCCTGGAGTTCGCTATCGACGAGGGCCTTGGGCAGATCGAAGGAACAGGCAGCCGCCAGCGCATCCATGACACTGGCTTTGGTGCGGTTGCGCGCACGGGCGCGGGCTTCGCGCTCTACGTTGCCACGGATCTCGATCATCAGGGCAGCCACGTCGCCCTCGGCCTGGCCCAGCGCCCGGGCAAAATCGGCGTCGATTTCGGGCAGCTCGGGCTCGGCCACTTCGCTGACCTTGATGGCGAACTGGGCCTCTTTGCCGGCCACATCGGGGCTGCCGTAGTCATCCGGAAACTTGAGCGGAAAGGTCTTTTCTTCGCCCGCCTGCATACCCTGGACCGCAGCCTCGAACTCGGGCAGCATGCGCCCCTGGCCAAGCACGAATGGAAAGCCTTCGGCCGTCCCCCCCTCGAAGGCGACCCCGTCGATGGTGCCGGCGAAATCGAGCGTGACCCGATCGCCATCCTGGGCGATGCGACCTTCGGCCGGCTTGAACACCGTACGCTGGCGACGCAGGATATCGATGGTTTTATCGACTTCGGCATCACCGACCTCGACCGTACTGCGCACGACGTCAAGTGCACCCAGATCGGGGACCTGAACCTCGGGGTAGACTTCGAACGTGGCCGAGAACGCCATGACGCCGTCTTCGGCATCGTCGACCTTGGGCTCGAGCACCGGGGCACCGGCCAGGCGCAGTTCGGCCTCTTCGATCACCTTGTCGAACGACTTGCCAATCTGCGTATTGATGACCTCATAGCGCACGGATGGCCCGTGGCTGCGTTCAATGATCGACAACGGCGCCTTGCCGGGCCGAAAGCCCTGCACTTTCGCCGTACGCGCAATGCGCCTGAGCTGAGCCTGGACTTCTTTCTCGACGTCGGCGACCAGAACGGTCAGATCCACTCGGCGCTCAAGGCCGGACAATTTTTCAACCACGGGCTGCATCAGGTACCTATCGGGAATTGGACGATGAACAAACGACCCATTTTAACGGAAAGTCACGGGTGACACAGGGCACCACAGCCAAGGTAACCGATCGGCCCTGTATGGCACGTTATAATTCCCTGCCCGATTGCGAACGTGGCGGAATTGGTAGACGCACCAGGTTTAGGTCCTGGCGCCGCAAGGCATGAGAGTTCAAGTCTCTCCGTTCGCACCACTGGCCTTGCAAACGCTGATAGCATATCAACAATAATCAGCGAAATCAGTAGGTTACGAAATACGTACGGTCAGTTCCACAAAGAGACGACGAGGCACTGATCACCTGGACCCGAAAATGCGCGCTCGATTTGCAGCGATTGGCTTTCGACATGGCGGATGTCCGGGCACTGGTGAGCGAAGCCTTGAGCACAGGCAAATATCGGAATTCGGAGTGGTGCCAGCAACATCCCAACGGCCCATGGGCCGCCTGCGACGCCTATCAGGTCACCAGAATGGAATGGGTGTATGCAGCACGCAAAGACATGAGATTCGACTACTACGTCAAATTTGGAATCGGCAAGACCGGCAAGATACTGCTGATAGTGTCCTGCCACGAGCCCCAGGAGCGAGGCTTACCATGAGCAAGCACAACTTATGCCCCATCTGCGAAGCAGGTGAACTGCACGAGCACATAGAACCGATCGAAGTGGAATACCATGGCCACACGGCCACGCTGGATTCCCGGTATTCCGTTTGTGATGCTTGCGGATCAGAGCAAGCCGACGCAGCTCAAACGCGTCAGAATAAACGCGCCACGATCGCCTTCCGCAAAACGGTGGATGGTCTGCTGACCGGTGCGCAGATCCGGACGCTACGCGAATCACTCGGGCTCACTCAGGCACAGGCAGCCAGAATTTTTGGTGGCGGTCCGGTGGCCTTCTCCAAGTATGAGCACGACGATGTCACCCAGTCTGACGCCATGGACAAGCTGCTGCGCGTAGCCAACGCCGTCCCCGAAGCACTCGCTCACCTCGAACGCGCAGCACACAAATGACTGGCCCAGCTGAACGGATCCCAGCTGAACGGATCCCATACGACGTTGTCAGCCGCACAGCAGATGGGGCGGCTCCCCTTCGGGCCCGGCGTGAGCACCTGGGCCTAACTCAAGCTGAAGTGGCCAAACGCCTGGCCATCGCCCAGTCGGCCTATGCTCAGCAGGAAAACAGCCAGCGCCTGCGCAAGGGATCACGCGACAAGATCGCTGCAGCGCTGGGCATCGCGGGGGTCCAGCTGAATTTCCAACCGTTTTCGTGACGCCACGAAAACCACTCTTACGTTGGGAAAGCCGGCGCAGGCATGACAACCGGCAACCACAGGTACAGTGCAATGAGCGTGGCCACCAAGACCGGCGGGGTGATCAACAGGCCAATCTTCATGTATTGCCCCCAGCCGATCCTGTGGCCCTTGCCTGCCAGAACGTGCAGCCACAGCAAGGTGGCCAGGCTGCCAATCGGGGTGAACTTGGGGCCCAGGTCGTTGCCTATGATGCTGGCATAAATCATCAGCTGGCGGGTCATCCCAGGCAGCTCGACCTGATCGACGGCCAGCGCCGAAAGCAGCGTGGAAGGAAGATTGTTCACGATCGAGGCAACCACCGCGGCCAGCAGGCCCGTACCCACCGTTGCAACAAAATGACCCTGCTGCGCCAGCCAGTTGAGTATCCGGGTGCCTTGGTCAGTGAGCCCCGCCTTGCCCAGCCCATAGACCACCAGATACATGCCCATGGAAAACAGCACGATCTGCCACGGGGCATGACGAAGCACTGATTTCACCGAGACCATCGCCCCACGGCCGCCTCGCCACCAGCGACCAGCCATTCCCATCAGCAGCACCGCCATCACACCGGTGACCGCGGATACCGGGACGCCGAATGGCGCCGTGACAAAGTAGGCGATAAGCAGAACCACGAGCAGTGGAAATGCCGCACGGAAAACCAGGTTGTCCCTGATTGCCCGCCGGGGCATTTCCAGTGCTGCCACGGCATAGCGTTTCGGGAGCTGGCGCCCGAAAGCCGTCCAGAGAACGAGCAATGTCGCCACCAGGGCAATCAGATCAACCGGCACCATCACCATGGCATACTGGTCAAAGCCAATACCGAAATAGTTCGCGGTAACAATGTTGACCAGGTTTGAAATAATCAGCGGCACGCTTGTGGTATCGGCCACGAACCCTGTGGCCATGACAAATGCCAGAATGGCGCCGCTGGAGAAGTCAAGCCGTGCCAGCATGGCGATCACGATCGGGGTCAGGATCAGCGCTGCACCATCATTTGCAAAAAAAGCGGTGATGAATGCGCCCAGAATCACCACCAGCGGAAACAGTACCCGCCCGCGACCGCCACCCCAACGGGCCACGTGCAGCGCTGCCCAGGCGAAAAACCCGGCCTCATCCAGAATCCGCGAAATGATGATCAGCGCAACGAAGGTGACCGTGGCGTCCCAGACGATGGCCCACACCACGATGACATCGGACCACTGTGCCACACCCACGATCAGGGCCATCAGCGCCCCGCCCAGCGCGCTCCAGCCGATGCCCAACCCCCTGGGCTGCCAGAGCACCAGTATCAGGGTGGCGATGAAGATCGCCAGGGCTGCTACCAAGATCCAGCCGCCTGCAGATCGACATGCAGCCCGACCGGGCCCACCGAAAGGCACGTTCGGGCGCCGGATTCACACCCGGCCACCCAAAACGCAACAGGACTGATTTTCAATGCTTGACCAGACTGCAGGTGCTTTCATCGAGTGACCCGAATGCCACTTCGCCGTCGACCGCTGCCAGGCGCTCCATGTAATCCCAGGGTTTTTTCGATTCTTCGGGCGTCTTGACGCGGAACAGATAGAAATCGTGCACCATCGTGCCATCTTCGCGCACGTGCCCCTTGGCATACATATCGTCGATCTGCATCGTGCGGAGTTTTTCCATCACCTTGTCGGGATCATCCGAACCCGCAGCCTCGACCGCTTTCAAATAGCTGAGCGTGGCGGAGTAATCGGCCGCATGATTGCCATTGGGCATTTTGCCGACCACATCGTAATAGCGCTGCGCAAACGCCCGGGTCTCATCGTTGGTATCCCAGTACCACGGCTCGGCCAGCAGCAGGCCCTGCGCGTTATCCAGCCCCATGGCATGGACATTGGTGACATACATCAGCAGGGCGGCAACCTTCATCTGGTTGGTCAGCCCGAATTCCTGGCTGGTGTTGATGGCATTGATGGTGTCGTCTCCGGCGTTGGCCAGGGCCAGCACCTGCGGATTGGCGGCCTGGGCCTGAAGCACGAAGGACGAAAAGTCACTGGTACCCAGAGGGGCCCTGACCCGCCCGGTGACATGGCCGTCATTTTTCTCGAGTACGTCGACGGCTTCTTTTTCGAGATCATGGCCAAAAGTGTAATCGGCCGTGAGGAAGAACCAGTCCTTGCCGCCTTCTTTCAGGATGGCGGAGACGATGGTGCGGGCCACCGAACGTGTGTTGTAGTGATATTGCACCGTATAAGGCGTGCATTTGTCGTTGGTGAACGCGGTTGACCCGCCCCCGACGTTCATGAAGACGAATTTCTTGTCATTCAGCAGGCCATTGACCGCCAGCAGCACGGCTGAATTGTCGCCCCCCACGATCATGTCCAGCTTTTCTTCATCCAGCCATTGACGCGCGATCGAAGCACCGATGTCGGCCTTTGCCTGATGATCTGCAACATACAGCTTGATGGGCTTGCCGGACACGGTGCCGTTGAAATCATCGATGGCCAGCTGAATGGCCGTCTTGCCGCCAATGCCGGTGTTGTCTGAATAGGGGCCGGACAGGTCTGCCAGATACCCTATGCGAACCTCATCCTGCGAGATGTCGGCCCAGGCTGAACCCGCCATGGCCAGAGCCAGAATACCCATTCCCAATTTCAATGTCGATGATGCCATGATGCGCTCCCGAGAATCCGCGTGTAGATGACCGCCCATTAAAGCAGATGGCCGTAGGCCGATCAAGAACGTGTCTGCTGCCCCGGCAGCGCAAATTCAAGTACGGTAGCAACATACTGTTCAAAGCCCGAAATCCCATGGTCGCTGCCTTCCACGATCAGCTGCGGTGAGGCCGGATAACGTGCCTGCATTTCGCGCCAGTCCAGCACCTCGTCGCCCGTGGTCGCCAGCAGAAAATACCGCTCCGGCCGGGTCAGCACAGAAACCCCCGCTTCGGCCTCGGCCAGTTCATCGACGTACCGGGGCAGGAACTCGAACGGCTGGTCATCGTGAAAAGTACGATGCTGGCCGACCTGTGTGGCGAGGTCACGTGCTGCATGCACCACAGGGTTGAGCACGATGGCGCGACAGCCTGTCTGTTCTGCCACCCAGGTGGCATAGAAGCCTCCCAATGAAGAACCAATCACCGCCAGAAGACCATCTGGCGCATCGCTGGCCGCCCTGGAAATCTGCAGTGCCAGGCGTAGCGCCGCAGCGGGGCTGGCAGGCAGTTGGGGACAGCACCACTGATCTGCCAGACCGCGACGCGCGAGCCCGGCTGCGAGCAAGCGGGCCTTGGCCGAATCAGGTGAAGAGCGAAAGCCATGCAGGTAGAGGATCATGGATCAGACGCCCTTGCTGAATCCGGCGCCACAGGCCGTGCACATGTCAAGGCAATCGCGCAGTGGGGAAATCAGGCTGGCGCTTTTCACGCACCGCCGCCAGACCCTCGCGCACATCGGGCCCCATGAAACAAAGCATTTCCAGAGCCAGCGAATGATCGAATACCGGACCCGCCGCCCGTATCCAGTGATTCAGCGCCTTTTTCGTACCACGTATGGCGACTTGGCTGCCCCGCGCCAGACGCGCGGCAATGGTCAGCGCCCTGTCGACTACCTCTTTTTGTGGCGCGCAGAAGGTTACGAGCCCCAGACGCTCGGCTTCCGGCCCATCGATGAAATCAGCTGTCATCAGGTAATATTTTGCCTTCGCCATCCCGCACAACAGCGGCCACAGAATGGCAGCGTGATCCCCAGCCGCCACCCCCAGCCGTACGTGCCCGTCGGTGATGCGGGCCGTATCTGCCATCACACTGATATCTGCCAGCAAGGCAACGGCCAGGCCAGCCCCCACGGCCGTACCATTAATGGCCGAAACGATCGGCTTTTCGCAGGCCAGCATGTTGTAAACAATGTCCGCGGCCTCCTTCATCACTTGCGCCACAGCCTCTGAATTGCCGACCATGTCCTCGACCCACGACAGATCGCCACCTGCCGAGAACGCCCGCGAGCCTGCGCCCGTGACCACCAGCACTTTTGCCGCAGGGTCGGCATCCACCACCCCCCAGACCTTGGTCAATTCCTAATGCAGGCGGGCGTTCGTGGCGTTCATGACATCCGGCCTGTTCAACGTAGCCAGAACCACGCCATCGGGCCGACGATCAAAGCGGATGAATTCGAAATCAGCGTATTGCATAATAAATACCTTTGCGGAATACCTACGTCAGGCCAATTCGCGCAGCATCTGGCGAGCAATCACCAATTGCTGTATCTGGGTAGTACCTTCGTAAATACGAAATAGTCGTGCATCCCGGTAGAAACGTTCAATCCCGTATTCGCTCATATACCCGGCACCACCGAAAATCTGCACGGCACGATCGGCCACGCGACCGCACATCTCGGATGCAAACAGTTTCGCGCAAGATGCCTCTGTTGTCACAGGCAACCCATAACTGGCCGAGTCTACGGCGATCAGATCGACAGCGCGATGGTCAGCAAATGGCGTGATTTCCCAGGCACGCCACCGGGTTGGCGCCGGGGTATCTGAATCGCTGCACCGCTCGCAAGCTCAGGTGTATGGTCCCGGCCCGATGCCGGGCGGTTGGTATCGCGGCTTACGAATCATGCGCCTGGATGGCAGCACCATGGGTACACGTGGTGAGCGAGCCGATGCGGCCAGCCCTGTTATCCTGGCGCTTCGCGTGGTGCACCGGCCTTTCCCCGATTCCGTTTTTGTGCCTTGGAGGAGTAGGCACTCGCCTCCTCGTGAGCACGCACGCGGGCCCATATCGGGACAGCGAACAGGCCGTGGCCCCTCAGGTGATGCAAGCCACACCGCTCGACATGATTGTGCTGGCCGACCAGCGACTTACAGGCTACGCCTTTTGGCAGCAGGCCCAGGCCAATGGTTCCCGGCCTCTGCTTCGGGCGTGCGCCAGCCAGGTGCAGCCTGTACACCAGCGACCGTCCGATGGTTCATACCTGAGCAAACTCTACGAATCGCTCAAGATTTCCAAACAGAGCAAGAGACGCGTCGCTGAACAGGCGAACATCCTGTGCATTCAAACTAAACAGTACAGAAATTGAATTTCATCAGGGTTTACCATAATTCACATTAGGTCTGCAAAGCTGAAAAATAAGTTGTCGGACAGCTTATAGAAATTGTCCGACTTTTAGAAATATTCGGTTATAGATGATACAACCAGTTGATCATCCAATCTCGTATGAGTAAAAAAATAATCTGCCTGGAAGATTTTGAAGAGAAAGCAAGGCGCAAGCTTCCGAAGATGATCTTTACGTATGTAGATAGCTACGCGGAAGATGGGCAGTCGTCACGACGCAACATAGAGTCTTTCAAAGAACTTTATTTTGTTCCACGCTGTCTGAACGACACAAGTCAACGATCATCACGCACACATCTGTTTGGACGATCCTATGACGCACCGTTCGGTATCGCTCCAATGGGAATTGCAGCACTGACAGCGTACCAGGGAGATCTGATTCTCGCGAAATCTGCAATGGCAATGAACATACCAATGATCCTCAGTGGCTCATCACTGATCCCAATGGAGGTAATCACTGATGTGGCGCCCGGAACATGGTTTCAAATGTATATTCCTGAAACCAGTGAAAAACTGGAGGCGTTGATCGAGCGCGTGGGAAAAGCAAATTTCGAAGTGCTTGTAATCACAGTTGATTTTCCCGTTTCCGGAAATCGGGAAAATGAAACGAGGACTGGTTTCTCTACACCATTTAAACCAGGCGCGCGATTGATCTGGGATGGCATCACACATCCTCGATGGCTGCTTTTCACTTGGTTAAAAACCCTCTTGACTAGCGGAATTCCTCATTTCGAGAACAATTATGCAGTACGTGGAGCCCCAATTATTTCTAAATCTGTATTCCGCGACTTTTCGGGCCGTACCACTTTCAGCTGGAACAATCTGAGTGAAGTGCGCAAGCTCTGGAAAGGACCGCTGGTCGTAAAGGGCCTGCTAAACGATGAAGATGCAAGAAAGGCATGTGAGCATGGAGCTGATGGCATAATTATTTCAAACCACGGAGGCCGCCAGCTGGATGGGTCCATTTCCCCCATGGACGCATTACCCCGGATCAGGCAAGCGGTATCAAATAATGTCAAACTCATGCTCGATGGAGGAATCAGGCGAGGCTCCGACATTTTAAAGGCGCTTGCCTCGGGAACCGACTTCGTCTTTATTGGCAGGCCTTTCAATTACGCTGCGGCGGTAGCTGGTGCGCAGGGTGTGACGCAGGCCATCCAGATATTACTGGCCGAGATCGATCGCAACCTCGCGCTGCTGGGCATCGATTCAATCGATGAACTCTCTCATTCATTCTTGTATAAACCTGGAAGCCAAATCGAGAGGCAGCTCGCCCGAAGATGAATAGATCAGTGAATTTATTAATAAAGCTCCCAATCCCATGGGTCAATGCGCCCATTAATTAACCACACCAAGGAGATCAGTCATGACAAGAAACGCAGTGAATAATGATATGAGCATCGTTCCAGCTCGCATGGGAAAAGCAATACGCCTGACTAAAGGACAGGCACTGAAAATCACAAGCATCCATGGGCATCAAGTGGTGGATACCTGGGCCTTCAATGCAAACGATATATACGAATACTCATCCATGGAGCATACAAGAGCAAAAAATGCCAAATATTTCTTTGAGAAAGGCGATTCAGTGATAACCAATAAAAGACGGCCAGTTTTGGTCATGGAGGAAGATACATCACGGTCCAAACATGACACGATGATCGCCGCGTGCGACTCATATCGATATAGTGAAGGAGGCTGCACAACCTATCATGAAAACTGTACTGATAATTTATACATTGCTTTGCGAGAGATCGGCATCTCAATGCACGACTGCCCAAGTCCACTTAACCTGTGGATGAACTTTCCCATCGACGCAGAGGGAAAAATTCACTGGAGTGAGCCAACATTGAAAAAAAATGACTATATCATCCTGCGTGCAGCAATGGATACGATAGTCGTTCTGTCGTGCTGTCCGTTTGATCTGATACCCATTCATGGTGATGGTGCGGAACCAACAGAAGTTGGATATTCAATAATATAGAAAATTGAGAATCGGAAATCAGATTGGCATATGCAACCGCACAGGAGAGCGACATGAAGGTTATAACCTTTCAAGCTATTTCTACAATAAGCGTATTGTTCCTTTCTTTATCATTCAGCTCATCGGTAAACGCTCGGGATCTCGCAGTAGTAAACTATGGAGGGACCACCGGACAGGCCCTACAGGAAGCATTCATGGACCCATTTTCAAAAAAAACCGGTGTCAAAATAATCAATATTCCATACAATGGTGAACAGGCGAAGATCAAGGCCATGGTTCAGGCAGACAATGTCGTATGGGATGCAATCGACTCTGAACCACAATATCTAGTAAAAGGTTGCGAGGAAGATTATTATGAAAAAATAGACTGGCCGGCACTGCTGAATACCGAAGACTTTATACCAGGCGCCATTTCCGAATGTGGCGTAGGTATCTACGTGGTTGGAATAGTGATGGCTTACAATAAAGAAGCCTTGCCGAGCGGCCCAAAGAACTGGACCGATTTCTGGGACATCAAGAATATACCTGGAAAACGCTCCCTCAGAAAGGTAGCTCAGGGGAATCTAGAATACGCACTCATGGCTGATGGTGTGGCTCCAAAAGACGTCTATCAAGCCCTTGAAACTCCCCAAGGGGTGAATCGCGCATTCGAAAAGCTTGATGAGATCAAAGACCATATTATCTGGTGGGAAACGGGTGCACAGCCAGTGCAAATGCTCGCATCCAACGACGTTATCATGTCGTCAGCGTACAATGGAAGAATAGATGCAGCAAAGGACGAAGGTTACCCGCTGGACGTTGTCTGGAATGAGGGTATATTCGAAACGGATTACTGGGTCATTCCAAAGGGTTCGCCGAACAAGGAGCTAGCCATTGATTTCGTGCGATTTGCAAGTTCCCCTGAAGCTCAGGCCGAATTGGCCAAACGGGTAACCTACGGGCCCACAAATAAAAGAACAATGGATCTTCTCGATAGCAGCAGAAGTGGCGTGTTGCCTACATCACCCGAAAACAGCAAGAACGTTCTCTACACGGATGCAGCATTCTGGCTTGACCACGGAGAAGAGTTGGAACAACGATTCACTGCGTGGTCAGCACGCTGAAGGATATTCTATCGATTCCTTGTCCAGTATTTGAGTGACAACATAGAACACTACACGGCGGGTACATTCTGCATTTTCAGATTTCAGCAGAAAACGTACGCGTCGTGCCTATCTCTTAAAATTGAGACTCACCACTCAATAAGCGCATCCTAGAATTTGAGATGTGACGACGCATGTTATCTCGCGCCGCCTCGGAATTTTGGTCCTTGATGGCATTAAATACAACTTCGTGCTCATTCTGCACTTGCCTCAATCTATCCGCATTCGAAATCAGAGACAAGCTGCGAGCAATAGTGATCCCCGATATTGCATAGTCAGCAATGGCGGCCATGGCCGATTCAAACAGGTGGTTACCCGTAGACCGCGCAATGGCGTTATGGAAGCGCATGTCCACCTCGGCTCCGATTTCACCATGCCTTGCAGCCTTGTCCATTGCTTCTAACGCACGTGACATGGCTGATAGATCATGCTCGGTACGTCGAACCGCGGCAAGATAGGCAGCTTCCCCCTCAAGTGCAACCCGGAATTCATAACAACGCATCACATCCGAAATGCCGCCCAAACGAGCAAACTCAAAAAACTCTTTTTTGGGGCGTGTCTGTATATACGTGCCGGAACCACGCCTGGAAATTATGATCCTGTCAGCCCGAAGCCGCGACAGGGCCTCCCTGACGACAGATCTCGACACGCCAAATTCTCTGGCAAGGCGGAGTTCCGGTGGAAGTTTGTTATCGGCATCGAATTTCCCTTCAGATATCCAGACCAGCAGGTTCTCATAAAGCTTGTCTGCCAGCTTTGGAGACGTCGATGGAATTGTGGCAGTCGAGAGGTTCAACGACATGGTTTTCCTCACACGCAATCACATCAGACACTGCGCCCACCGCCGAGCTTCTGGCCCGCCAGTACGGCCAGATAGCCCAGCGCCATGCTCACCAGCACATAGACGATGGCCACCATCGTGCCCTGCGCCGGGCCCGACATCAACACTACCGCACCATAGGCAAAACTGGAAAAAGTGGACAGCCCACCCATGATCCCTGTGCCCACAAACAGGTATTGAGAATCGCTCAGCTTGCCGCGCGCATGCACTGCTGCAGCCAGGCCCAGCAGCAGGCAGGCCAGCAGGTTGGCCAGCAGGATATCCAGCGGAAAACCCTCAAAGCCGGCGGGCGTAAGCTGCATGAACAGTTCACGGCCAATGGCGCCGATACCCCCGCCAATGAAAACCAGCACGATCAATTTCATGTCCCCCCCCTATGCTTGTGCCAGAGACGCGCCCAGCCAGGCGCAGACCAGACCGACCAGTACGGACAGGACCAGATAGAACCATGCCAGCACGCGCTTGCGGCTGTCGTGCAGTTTGAGCACATCGAGCATCAGCGTGCTGAACGTCGTGTAGCCCCCCAGAATGCCGGTCAGCACCCCCGCGTTGAGCATGGAACCGTAGCGATCCTGCCAGTGGACCGAGAAATACACGCTCAGAAAACCGATGACAAAGGCCCCGCTGATGTTGATGAGAAAGGTGCCTAACGGAAACGAGCCCTGGAAGTGCTCGCCTGCCAGCTTGCCGACGTACCAGCGGAGCAGCGAGCCGAACCCGCCACCCAGGCCGACCCAGATGATGTCAATACTCTCCATGCCGCACTATCCTCTGCAAAAGCAACCAACAAGGTATGTCATCAGTTCTTCATGTTCCAGAGGCTGAATGCAGTTTCACCGTGCATTTCTTCATCCAGGCCACGGATCTGTTCTTCTGCAGGCACCCTCAGGATGCCGGCCGCATCGAGAATCTTGAGCAGAATCAGAGTGATCACAATGGCATAGACAGCCACAATCACCAGCGCCAGGGCCTGCACGCCGAGCTGGTGCCAACCTGCCGATACGGCATTGATGTGCGAGCTGGCCAGTACACCGATGAGCAGGGCACCGGTCACCCCACCCACCCCATGTGCGCGCCAGACCTCGAGCGTGTCATCGATCTTGAGCCAGCTCTGTACGTATTTTGCATTGAAGCAGACCGAGGCCCCGATGGCACCGATGGCCAATGCTGCTGTGGGTTCGACGTATCCGGCGGCTGGCGTGATGGTGGCCAAGCCGGTGACGGCACCGACCAGCACGCCCGAAAAAGAGGGCCGGCCGCTTTCGAGCCACTCCCAGGCCAGCCACACGAGCATGGCCACAGCCCCGGCCAGCATGGTATTGGTGAAGGCGTAGGCCGCCAGCGCATCTGCGGCATACGCGCCGCCGGCATTGAAGCCGAACCACCCGAACCACAGCAAGCCGGCCCCCACAGCAACCAGCGGCAGGCTGGCTGGCTGTTCTTTCTTTTCACCCTGGACGCGCGCAGACGCGCCCAGAAACCGGGCCGCCACCAGTGCGGAAAAGCCGGCAGATGCGTGAATCACGATGCCGCCGGCGAAGTCCACCACCCCCAGCCTGGCCAGAAAACCGCCGCCCCAGATCCAGTGCGCCACCGGCAGATACACCAGAATGGTCCAGAAGGCCACGAACAGCAGATAGGCCGTGAACCGGAAGCGCCCCACGAACGAACCCGTCATCAGGGCTGGCGTGATGATCGCGAACATCATCTGGTAGGCGAAAATCATGATGAAGGGGATATTGTCGGCAAATTCCGGATTGGGCCGTATGCCGACGTGGTACATGCCGAAATACGTGCCGATGTCGCCGATCACCCCGCCCACCGAGGGCCCGAACACCAGGCTGAAGCCGCCAAACACCCAGATGACGCCCACCACCCCCATGCAGATGAAGTTCTGCATCATGATGGACAGCACGTTGCGCTGCTTGACCAGGCCCCCATAGAACAGCGCCAACGCAGGCGTCATCATGCACACCAGCGCCGTGCAGATCAGTATGAAGGCGGTATCACCGGAATTGATCACTGGCATATCGTTCACCTTTCAAATAAAAACAGGACTTCCCCAACTCGGAAAACAGGGCTGCGTCAAGCATCATCCAATTGATGCTCGGCCACCGGCGCATGTGGATGGGGTGCCAGGGCCTTCTTGGGTGCCACGAACAGGTACATCGTGAGCACGTACGGCGCGGTGAACGACGGCAGGCCCAGGGGCGACATGACGACGTCATAGGCCGCCTGGACGAACACCGTGGCCACCGTCGCCAGCAATGCATACACCACCACCTTCGCCGACGTATCGAGAAAAATCACCCCCACCGCCATTGCCGTCAGTACAGGGCTGAAGCCGTACAGGCCCTGAATCACCACGGTCGGATCGACCCGCATGCCGATCGCACAGATCATCGCCACCAGCGAGCCCGCCGCGGCAGCCAGACCCGCCCGACGCGAGGCGATGAAAATGCCGATCAGGATGATGACGCCACTGACCGCGCTGCCCAGCAGGAACACCTGTGCAATATTGCGGAAAAAGATCTGCACCAGTTCATCGGCCGCCGGGATGACCGCCGCGCCACTGATGTAGTCGGTCGCCATGCGGGCCGAATCGCCCGTGACATCCAGTGCCCCGAACGCATAGGCACCGCCCACCATGAGCCAGGCCGTGAGCACGAATGGTCCGGTCGAGCCGGGGACCCCCCAGCTTTTGGTCAGCGTCGCGGCAAAGGTGGCAGTGGCCACCGTACTGACGGCCGCGCCGACGATGATGTAGAACCAGAGCAGGGGCGAGACTGCGATGAATGTGGGCAGGGCGACGCCCACCAGAATGCCGTTGAAGCCAAACAGGCCCGACTGGATGGATGGTTTGTCATTGCCCATCCACATGGCCGTGACCGTGGCGACCAGCAGGCCAATGATTGCCCCGATTGTCGTCGCCCATTGCCCCGCATCATACGATGCGTAGGCAATGGCCACGAGAAACAGCAGGCCCGTCAGGGCATTTTCCATGAAGAAGACCTGCCCGGCCCCCCTCAGGGACACCGTCAGGAAATTGTTGTTTTCACTCGCCATTGTCTTGACCTCCGGTTCAGTGATGGAAACGATGCTAGCGCCACAAAAATTCGTCAGGCAACGTACGCCCACGGGCCTCTTCGCGCACGATCTGCCAGAAGCGCCGGACCTCGGCACGCACATCGTAGCTTTCGACGCCCACGGCACGCAGTATCAGGCCGGCCTCATGCGGCAATGCCGACACGCCCGACCAGGCCCGCACACGATCGCCGCCCGCCTGACCACTGCCCGCCTGACCACTGCCCGCCCGACCGTCACCCGCCTGACCATTGCCTGTCCGAAGGTTGCCCGTCTGACTGCCGCCCGCCTGACCACCACCAGCCTGTACCTCGCACCGGGCCACGATCCGTTCGGCCACGTCGGGCGGCGTCAGGCACATGACGCTGGCAAAGGCATCATAGCCGCGCATGACCGCGGCAAAGTCCAGCAATTCATTGCTTTTTTCGATCAGGATCTTGTCATGGAACAGGCGCTGGCCGTCGGGCCGCTGCGCAATGGTCAGCAAGGACAGCGTATCGAAACCGAAACGCTCGCTGGCATGATGGTATTTGCGCCCGGTCATGAACATTTCGCCATACAGCAGCGTTGCGCTGGGGTCGATGATGATGTCCGTGTGATTGATGTAGCGCGAATCTCTGTACGGGATGGTGAAATCCGGCAGGTATTCCAGATAGGCCCCCGCATCGAGCCGGATCGTCTGGTGCTGGGAGGCATAATTGGCATCCATCTGGTGGATGCGGTTGTAGCCCTGGGAATTCACCTGAGCGCAGGCACCCTCTTGCACCGTGATGTCTATCGTGTAGCGATCGCCCTGCAGGATGCCGCCGCCCACCGAAATGATCGAACAGATCGGCAACTCGGGCATGGCCTCGTCCCAGTACAGGGCCTGCTGCACCAGCAGCGGCGCCACCCGATACAGGTCGTGAAGGATCGAGCGCCCGTTGCGCAACGAAAACCCCAGGCGCAACTGGCCAATCTTGCCAGGCCCCGCAGCCCGCATCTGGGCGGGCTGCGTGTGATAGCCACGCAATTCCCGGGCAACATCCAGATGCCCGAGCCGGCCGGGCAGTACAGGCGTTTCAGACATGGGCGGCATCGGCCCCCTGCGCAGGCCTGACATCGAACAGCGCCATATCCATGATGAGCGCGATCAGCTCATCGATGCCTTCGCCGGTCTTGCAGTTGGTGAACACGAAGGGTTTGCTGCCACGCATGAGTCTGGAATCGCGATCCATCACTTCGAGGCTGGCATCCACGTAGGGCGCCAGATCCTTCTTGTTGATCACCAGGATGTCGGACTGGCACACACCTGCGCCATTCTTGCGCGGGATCTTGTCACCGCCGGCCACATCGATCACATAGATGTAGAAATCGGCCAGTGCCGGGCTGAACGTGAGCGTCAGGTTATCGCCACCCGATTCAATGAAAATGACATCGCTGTCGGGATACTTTTCTTCCATCTCTTCGACTGCGGCGATGTTCATGGAAGGATCCTCGCGCACCGCCGTGTGCGGACACGCGCCGGTTTCGACCCCGATGATCTTTTCTTCGACCAGAATGCCATTGAGCGTGCGTCTGACCTGTTTTGCATCTTCGGTGGTCACCACATCATTGGTGATGATGAGTGGGCGTACGCCCATCTCGATCAGGCGGGGCGTAATGGTTTCTATGATGGCCGTCTTGCCCGATCCCACTGGGCCGCCGATACCTATGCGAGTGATTTTCTTCACGACTTGCTCCATTCCAGCTTCAATTCATAAACAGGCGCACATGAGCCTTCACATGATGTGCCACCAGCACATCGAACACGGGGGCAAAGCCCGACATTTCATCGAGCGAAAGCTCGCGCACGTCTTCGTAGTCACCGGGTGCGCGGTTCTGGACGACAAACAGGATGCGCTGTGTATCGAGGTGATCGATGCGCATCAGGCGTACCGCCGCACTGAGCATCATGGCCGCGACACTGTACTGATGCACAACGAACACCTGCGCCTCTGTGGCACCCAGATGCGCCAGTGCCAGCGCCTGCCCGACCGGGAAACAACCCGGTGTGGCATTGTCGCGGATGGCCGCGAGCCATTGGCGCACGACAGGAAACTCATCGAAACGCAGGGCCAGTTCAGCCAGCTTCTTGCCCATGCGCGCCAGCATCATGTGCTGCTCGGCCCCGATACGGCTGTCCCACAAAGCCTGATCCGCCTCGAGCACGGCTGCAAAATCACCCCGGGAAATCGCCCGGTGCGCATGCAGGGCCGCCACACCGTCCATGTGGGCCGCCTGCCGAAGCACAACTTCGACGAACTGCAGCAAATCCTCCGGACAGGTGACGACACCCGTCTGGACTGCGGATTCGAGCCCATTGGAAAAAGCAAAAGAGCCAACCGGCAGGGTTGAATCCGAAAATTGCAGCAGCCGGGCCAGCAACAGCATGTCACTGGCTGCCGAGTATCCGGGAGACTGGACCCCGTCTTCAGGCATACCTGTGGACGTGCACGTCGTCATGGTGATGATGCGGCGTTGCGTCGGCTCCGGCAAACAGCATGCGGACTTCCTTGGCATCCAGCCTGGCCGCGATGTCTTCGCCTGCGGCGAAATAGGTCTTCACGTGTTCGAATGCGTGCGTCTTCATGACCGACGCCATCACTTTCTGGTCGACCGACAACGGCACGTACACGGTGGACCCCTTGATGACGGCCGGCCAGTGCTGGTTGCCCAGGCCATGGCCCAGTTCGAAGCACAAGCGCAGGATGTCCTGCGGTGGCAGCTTTTCGAGGCCCTCGAGCTCGATCACCATGACCTCCTTGAGCGCGATGCGCGCCACCACCAGCTGGTTTTTCTCGGCATCGTAGTGCAGCACGTCACCGTCGTGCAGGTGCTCGCTGCGCGGCAGGGAGATGGCCAGTTCCAGGCCTTCCCGGCTGGCCTTGCGCAGGCGGCTCTTGGGCGCTTCCCACTGCTCGAGCACCAGTTCGTCGACAGTGCCCTGATGAGCGCGCGTGTGCCAGGGCTCATCTTTCAGATTGCCCAGAACTTCTTCCACCAGAATCATGTTTACTCCAGAAAACCATCCATACAACCCAATGCACACCTGCGCGAGTGCCCCGCCCCGGTACACGGATGACTTGCGCCGGGCCGATCACGCGCCCGACGCAGGCATCTGCTCGCAGCAAGAAGGCACCCGCCTGCTGACTGCTAGCTGAAAAAATGCAATTGCGCCAAAGGCAGGCTGGTGGCGGGCTCTACCGTGGCATGCGTGCCGTCGACCGTGACGGCGAAGGTTTCTGGATTGACCTCGATCTCGGGCAGCGTGCCATTGCGCACCATGTCCACCTTGCCAATGGTGCGTGTACCGCGCACCGCCACCACCTGTGACTGCAGGTCATAGCGACTGGCGACCCCTTCATCGAAAGCGGCTCGCGATGTGAAGGTGACCCGCGTCCTGGGCAGTGCCGAACCCATGGCCCCATACATGGGCCGGTAGAGTACGGGCTGCGGCGTAGGCAAGGAGGCGTTGGGATCGCCCATCAGGGCCCACGAGATGAAGCCGCCCTTGATGATCATCTTGGGCTTGGCACCGAAGAAAGCCGGCTCCCAGAGGACCAGATCGGCCATCTTGCCGACTTCGACCGAACCGACTACCGCAGACACGCCCTGCGCAATGGCGGGATTGATCGTGACCTTGGCCACGAAACGCAGGACGCGCTGGTTGTCGTTGCCCGAGTCATCGCCCGCATACGCACCGAAGCGGGCCTTCATGAGGTGCGCCGTCTGCACGGCGCGCATCCAGTTTTCACCGATGCGGCCCATGGCCTGACTGTCGCTCGAAATGATGGAGATCGCGCCGATATCGTGCAGTACGTTCTCTGCCGCGATGGTCTCGGCCCGTACCCGGCTTTCGGCAAAGGCCACGTCGGTGGGAATCTTCGGGCTGAGGTTGTGACAGATCATCGTCATGTCGAAGAGTTCGGCCTGTGAATTCACCCCGTACGGCAAGGTCGGGTTGGTCGAGCTGGGCAGCACGTTGGGCTGGCCTGCCACCCGCAGGATGTCGGGCGCATGCCCGCCGCCCGCGCCTTCGGTGTGATAGGCGTGAATGGTGCGCCCCTCGAAGGCCGCAATGGTGTTCTCGACAAAACCCGCTTCGTTCAGGGTGTCGGTATGGATGCAGACCTGCACGTCGTACTCATCGGCCGCCGTCAGGGCGGCACGGATGGCGCCCGGGGTGCTGCCCCAGTCTTCGTGCACCTTGAGGCCCATGGCACCGGCATGGATCTGTTCGATGAGCGGCAGATGCGTGGAGCAGTTGCCCTTGCCCAGCACGCCGGCGTTGACCGGCCAGCCATCGAAGGAGCGCAGCATCATTTCGATGTTCCAGGTGCCCGGCGTGATGGTCGTGCCATTGGTGCCGTCGGTGGGCCCTACCCCGCCACCGAACACCGTGGTGATGCCGTTGCTCAGCGCCGCCTGTGCCTGCTGCGGAGAAATGTAGTGGACGTGGGCGTCGATGCCCCCAGCGGTGAGGATCAGGTGCTCGCCTGAAATCACGTCAGTCCCGGCGCCTACGGACAGGCCCTGTGTCACCCCTTTCATGGTGGACGGGTTGCCCGCCTTGCCGATTGCGCAGACCAGGCCATCCTTGATGCCCACGTCGGCCTTGATGACCCCCAGCTTTGCATCGACGATGGTGACATTGGTGACGACCAGATCGGGCGCGCCCGCAAGACTGGTGAGTTCGTTGTCTATGCCCATGCCGTCGCGCAGGGTCTTGCCCCCCCCATAGACCGCTTCTTCGCCATACACGCGCAGGTCTTTCTCGATCTCGATGTAGAGATCGGTATCGCCCAGCCGGATCTTGTCGCCCGTCGTGGGGCCGTACAAATCAGAATATTGCTTTCTGGAAATCTTTGCCATGGTAGTGTCCTGTTCGATGAGTTTGCCGGGGGGTCAGGGCTTGTTCTTGAAGCCGAAACGCGCCACACGCTCCATGGATTCGGTCAGGCGCGGGCGCCTGACGTGATCCGGTTCGGTGCCTACCCAGCCATCGACCAGGTTGTTGAACCCCAACACCCTCTGCTTGCCCTGATAGGGCACCAGTTCGACTTCTTTCTCGTCACCCGGCTCGAACCGCAGCGCGGTCGTGGCGGGGATGTTCAGACGCTTGCCAAAGGCCTGTTCACGATCGAATTCGAGTTCGCTGTTGACCTCGAAGAAATGATAGTGCGAGCCCACCTGGATTGGCCGGTCGCCCGTATTGCGCACCTTCAGGGTGGTGACGGGATAACCGGCGTTGATCTCGATATCGCCGTCGGCCAGGATCAGCCCCCCCACGGGTGCCTTCTGTTCACTTGTGGTCATGGGTCGTCTCCTTATTGAATGGGGCTGTGCACGGTTACCAGGCGTGAGCCATCGGTGAACACGGCCTCGACCTGGACAAACGGAATCATGTCGGCCACGCCATCCATCACGTCTTCCTTGCCGATGACCGTACGCGCCAGGCTCATGACTTCTTCCAGCGTCTTGCCGGCCCGGGCGCCGTCGAGGGCGGCCGCCGAAATCAGGGCCACTGTTTCGGGGTGATTGAGCTTCAGGCCTGCATCCTTGCGCTTCTGGGCGATCTGCGCCAGCGTGTGGATCATCAGCTTGTCGATTTCTCTAGGGGTAAAGTGCATATGTGGCCTCCGGTGCAGAAGTGATTGGAACATGCGCCAGGCATGTTTTTTTTGGGTTCGCGTGCGTCATGTTGGCAGCTCTACATGGAAGACCCAAGAAAAGCCACCCAGAGGGCAGCCATCAGCATGGTCAGGAGAGTGATCCATCCCCCCGCCCTGAAGAACTCGCCAAATGAAATCCGGACCCCGAACAATGCGGACTGCTCGACCGTAATGATACCAGCGAGGCTGCCGAAAATAACCAGATTGCTGGAAAACCCCGTACCCAGGACCAGCGCCGCGGCCGTTGCATCCACATGCAGTTTCGTATCCAGATAGGGCACGAGCAGCATGACGGCAGGGTTGTTGCCCACCAGATTGCTCAGCACCGCGCCCACCCCATACAGGGTCAGCGGATGGTTCAGGTCCAGCCCCAGGTGCTCCAGGCCTCCCAGAGCTTTCTGCGGCAGACCTGTGGCCGACATGGCAGCATTCACCACGAACAGGCCGGCGATGAGCAGCAGCAGATTGCCATCCACCCGGCCCAGGACATCGTGCGACGACATCCTGCGGCTGAGCAGCAGAAGGCTGGCGGCCGCCAGGGCCACGAGTTCGTGCGGCCAGGGACTGAAAATGAACGCGGCCATCACAGCCAGGGCCACCACGGACGCCTTGTACGTCTCGAGACGGTCGAACGCCGGTGGCGCGACAGGGGCATGGGCCGGGGCCGCAGCCTGTGCCTGACCCGCGATGCGCGCCGGGGCCGCAGCCTGTGCCTGACCCGCGATGCGCGCCGGGCCCGCAGCCTGCGCCGGATCGGTGGCCTGCACCGGCTCCGCGAGTTGCCACTTGCCCCTGTACATGAGCACGATCATGATCCAGACGATGGGCAGTGACAGCACAGCTGGCACGCCGGTGGCCACGACGAAGTCGTTGAAGGAAATACCCAGGGTCTGCCCGGTGATCATGTTCTGCGGGCTGCCGATCAAGGTGGCCGTCGACCCGGTATTGACGGCGAAGCAGAATGCCAGCAGGAATGGCGTCGGATTGAGTCTGCGCGCCAGCGTCAGGGAAACCAGCAAAGGCACCATGGCCACCGCCACCACGTCCTTGGTGAGCACAGCTGACAGGCCCGCCCCCACCAGCACCAACAAGGCCACCAGGTGGGCCGGCTGCAGGGGCAGCAGCGCAATCCGCGTGGCGGCCCGGCCATAGAAACCAGAAACCGAGAAAGAGGCCGAGACCACCATCAGGCCGAACAGCAGACCCATGGTGCGGTAATCGATGGCCATCCACGCGCCCTTGGGGCTGATGCTGCCCACGACGATCATGGCCAGCGCCCCGACGACCGCAGCCCCTGTCCGGTCGACCCTGAGACCCGGCAGTTTGCCAAGCCCCATGACCACATACACCAGCAGGAAGATCAGAACCGTCAGATCCATTGTTTCATTGTCCTTCTGAAGATCCGTGTCGTTCCTGCCCGCCGGATGCCGTGCCAGTGGATGGCGTATCGGTGGCTGCGCCAGTCAGGTACAGGGTTTGCGTATCGAAGGCCAGATCGGCCCCATTGCGATGCACGATATCGATGATGTTCAGGTACACATCCTGCTGGATCTCGAGCCATTGCGCCCAGTTGGTGGTTTTGGTGAAGCAGTACACCAGGATATCCAGGGATGAACTGGCAAACGCATCGAAATACACCAGCAGAGTCTGTGACTGATCGATCCGGTCATCGTGCCGGAGCATATCGCGGATGTCATTCACGACAGCGCGCATCCGGCCGGCGTCTTCGTAGCGCAGGCTGATGGTGGCCTTGATGCGCCGGTTGGTCATCCGGCCCGGGTTTTCGACACTGATGGAGGAAAACAGTGAATTGGGCACATACAGCGGGCGGTGGTCGAAGGTGATGATCCTGGTGATGCGCCAGCCGATTTCCACGACCGTCCCTTCGATATTGCGATCCGGTGAACTGATCCAGTCGCCGATGTTGAACTGGCGGTTGTAGAACAGCATGATGCCCGAGAGGAAATTGCTGAGCACATCCTTGCTCGCCATCCCGATCACGATGCCGCCGATGCCGCCAAACGCCAGCAAGCCCGAGACACTGAACCCCAGCTTCTCGCCAAACAGCAGAACCAGTACGACGACCACGACCACCTTGAAGGTGCGGGCGATCAGGCGTGCTGTCGTGGCATCGTTGCCCTTGAGAATCTGCCGGTGCTCCATCAGATCGATGAACAGGAACGCCTGCAGCACCAGGATCAAGGCGATTGCCGCCACCGTGGACAGGTCGACCACGCGATCCGAAAAGGCCGGCAGATCCATGTCCTGCACCGCATCGATCGCGTAGTGCCTGCATGTGAGGACCAGCACGCACAGGAAGACGGCGTACAAGGCATGCAACGACACTTTCCACGGAATGCTGCGCGCCTGCCCGCGGTGCAGTCTGGCGCGCGTCAGCCAGGCCCCCAGCACAGCGCCCGCCATGATCAGCAGGCCCAGCCCGTATTTGACCAGCAGGGCTTCAGAAATCATGATGGGCAAATTTCATGGTGCTTCCTGTGAGATTTCATGGCGCTTCCTGTGGCGCTTCATGGTGCCTCCTGTGAAACTTCATGGCGCTTCCTGTGGGTCTGTCGGCTCCATCGGCGACTGCCAGCCCGCAGCCCGCGTCATGCATGGGATTGGCCCGCCACCGTGCCCCTGACGTGGAGATGCGGGTGCACATGGACATGGGGGTGCACGTGGATTTCGGCCTCTTTCAGAACACCGGATGACAGCGCCATGGCCCGGGTCGCGATTTGTGTGACAAATTGTTCATCATGTGATACTAGCAGGATTGCACCCGAAAATGTCAATAGGGCCGCACGCAGGCGCTCGCCGTTTTCGTGGTCCACGCCGTTGGTCGGCTCATCCAGCAAGAGCACCTCGGGGCGCATGGCCAGCAGGCCTGCCAGGCAGACCAGGCGTTTTTCCCCGCCCGACAGGCGATGCGCAAAACGCTCGGACAGATGATCGATACCCAGTTCACGCAACGTTTCCATGGCACGCGCACGGGCCTCATCGTTACTCATGCCGAGGTTGCACGGGCCGAATGCAACGTCTTCGATGACACTGGGGCAAAAGAGTTGGTCATCGCTTTCCTGAAACAGGAAACCGATGCGCGGACGATGGCTGCGAAATTCGGCTTCACGCCGGCAGTTCTCACCAAACAGCGTGATTTCACCCCCGGCAGCCTGCTCGAGCCCGACGATGGTGCGCAGCAAGGTCGTCTTTCCGGCGCCGTTGGGCCCCACGATGGCCAGCCGCTCGCCCCTGGAAAGGGTGAAGCCGGCGCGATCCAGGACGAGCCTGTCATCACGCCGGACTTGAACATCATGCACGCGAATCAGTTCATCCATATCGTGTCCCACGCAAGAAGAAGCGCAGCCCCCGCCATCAGGCCCATCATGGCGAACCAGTCTCTCATGGCCGGCGCAGGCAGTTCGGACTGCGGAAACCGCCCCGAATAACAGCGCAGGCGCATGGCCTCTTCGACCCGGTCGGCGCGCTCCATGGCCCGCACCAGCAGCATCCCCAGCAGGTAGCCGTAACTGCGCCACGTGTGTCGGCTGGAACGTGGCACAAAGGCCCGGGCCCGCATGGATTCGCGCAAACGCAGGAACTCGGACTGGATCAGCGCCAGGTACCTGACCACCGCCACAAACAGGCGCACCAGGGCCTCGGGCACATGCAGGCCGCGCAAGGCCGCCCCGAGGCTGGGTACATCGGCCGAGGCAAACATCAAGGATACCAGCAGCACCGACGCCGTCACCTTGCAGGCCAGCACCAGCGCACGTGCAAGGCCCTCGACAGTCGCGACAAATGGCCCCAGGCGCAAGAGCTCACCCCCGGGTATCGTGAATGGCAGCGTGATCAGCAACAGGATCAGAAACCCTTCAAGGTGCAGCAACCGCTTCCAGGGGATGGCCTGGCGATGGATCGCGTACAGCATCAGTACCAGTACGAGCCCCGCACCGGCAGGCGCGAGCCCCCGTACCGGGGTGAACAGGATCAGGGCCACAAGGCTGCCCAGCAAGCGCAGACGCAGATCATGGGGGCGAGTCATCGCTTGCGGCTACGTGCCCACAAGCCGATGCCCGCCAAGCCAATGATCAGGAAAATGCCGGACATCGTATCGGTCAGACGCATGCGCGCATCCATGGCCTCGATACGTTCGAGCAGGGGCCCCACTTGTCGTTCGACGGCCTCTTCGACCAGTTGCCGATCGGCTGCATCCAGGGGCGCACGCATGCCGGCCCGAGCATCGCCAGGCAGCGGTGCAGCACCCTGGCTGGCGTCGGGCCCCCGAGCAGTGCCCCCGGATGCGCCGCCCTGTGGTGCATCCGCGCCCGACAGGTCGGCAAACCGCGTCGGCGGCAGCCGGGTGGTCGCCACGTGACCTTCCTGGGTGTCCACCGTGATCACGACATCACCCGTGACCCGCGAGGGTACGGTGAACTGGTAATGACCTTCGTCATCGGTGTGGCCTTCGGCGACCGCGACGCCATCCATTTTTGCCACCCAGCCGACGTTGGACGGCCGCCCGCCCCCGATGAAGAACGCGTAGCCACTCACCTGCGCGCCATCGACCCTGGCAAAGAGCCGCAGGCTGTGGGCGTTCACCGGGCCAGCCAACAGAGCAATCAGAAGCAGCGCCATCACGCGCGCAAGGCGCGACGGGTGGCCATTTTGCCTGGCCCGTACCGCGGGGCTCATCGTGCAATGGTTCATGACTGGATCACCTGTCCGGACTCGCCAGGTGGGGCAGCAGCGCCTGCGGCCTGACACGCGCGAGAAACCCGATGATGGCAGCCGTAATGACCGCGTCAGCCAGCGCCAGAGGCACATAGGTGATCAGCACCACCTTGGCCACCGGCGTGAATTCGGAAGACGACAGCCACAGTGCCAGTGCCACCAGCCCGCCGGTCGCCAGTACACACAGGGCCGCGCCGACCGCGGCCAGCAACCCGGCCCGAAACGGCGAGCGCGCATGGCGCACCCAGGGCCCCAGCAGCAGCCCCACGATGGCGCCCGGCAACGCGATATTGGTGGCATTGATCCCCAGAGTGGTCAAACCGCCAAAACCGAACAGAACGGCCTGCAGCACAAGCGCCACCACGACGGCTGGAAAGATCCCCACCCCCAGGATCAACCCCATCAGCCCTGAAAGGAGCAGGTGCACACTGGACGGACCGATCGGCACCGAGATGAGCGAGGCCACGAAAAACACGGCGGAAAGAATCGCCATGCGAGGTATCGACCGGTCATCGATGCGCCGGATGGCCAGGGCAACCCCTGCGGCGGCGACGACGCCCCCCCCGACCAGCACCGGGACGGACAGGATGCCGTCGGGGATGTGGGCCATGCTACTGGCTCACGGGGCTCGCATGAACCCAGATCAGTGCGCCTTCCTCGACCGGCACCGGCTTGCCCTCGGGCGACTGCATGGGCGCGTCGCCCTCGAGCAGCGCGGCAAACCCCCACCAGCCCGGCATGGGCATGACGTAGGTGAAGGTGCCGTTGGCATCGGCCTTGAGCACCTGGGTGATGAAGGCATCGTTGGGCGCCTCGATACCGGCCTCGTTCACGTAGGCCACTTCGATTTCGGCAAATGGCACCGGCTGGCCGGCCTGGGTCACCACGCCTGTGAAGCCGTTGCCTGCCCACAGCCCGGTTGGACGCGTCAGGGGCTGGATTTCGACCGGCAGACCGACCATCGCGTCCCAGCCCTCGCCCGATGCATAACTGTCGACGATCACCTTGGCGTGGTGCACGATATACAGATTTTCGGCGGGCTCCCAGTACGGCTGCGGCGTCACGTAGAATACGGCGGCCCCGGGCTCGGCCAGATCATGCGATACCTGCCAGGTACTTGCCCCATCGACGGATTTTTCGACCAGGCTGGCGGCCAGGTCGGTTTTCGTGCCATGCGCAAGGACGCCCACCGCCGCAGGCCGTTTCATGTCCATGACCGGCCCGCCTTCAAAGGGATGAGTGAACACCAGATCGAGGGTCACTTCGCCGCCTTCGGGCAGTACATCGGCTGGCGGCAGGATTTCCTGGAAATGGGCCGATGCGGGCCCGGCGACAGAACCGGCCAGCATCAGGGCCAAAGCCGTACGGGAAAGCAGGGGCAGAAACATGAACGCATCCTTGAAATATGGGCAGACCCGCCAATTCTAGCGTCCTGAGATTTATCGTCAACCGACCGCAGCCCCCGAACCCCCCTCTTGCCCCCTGCTGGTGCAGGCCGCACGCAGCCCTCGCGCCTTACGCGCAGTCGACCACGACATTGCCCAGCACCCGGCCAGACTCGACGGCTTCGTGGGCGCGCACGATATCGGACAGCGGGCAGACCTCACCCACCAGATGCCGCAGTTTCCCGGCCCGCAGCATCTGGTTGATGCCATTGATCGCCGCCTCGCGCTCGCCAGGCCGCAATTCGTACACGAGAAAGGGCCGCAGGCTGATCGAGCGATACAGCCAGGCCCAGAAATCCAGCGCCACAGGCTCACGGCGGTTGCTGCCATACGGCACCACGCAGGCGTGCGGCGCCACTGCGCCTTGCGACACCAGTTCGTGCGAGGATGAAAAATCCAGGTCGACGAGACCATCGACCCCCTTCTGGTCCGTGCGCTGCAGCACCTCATGCGCCACATCGCCCTGTTTGTACAGAATCACATCGGGCAGGCCCGCTGCGGCCATGGCCGCGGCCTTTTCAGCCGAGCCCACGGTCGTGATCACATGCGCCCCCCACAAACGGGCCATCTGGGCGGCATAAAACCCGACACCCGAGGCACCACCGGTCACCAGAATGGTCTTGCCGTGCACATCGCCGAGCAAGCGCACCGCGTGAAAGGCCGTCATGGCCGGGATCCCCAGGCACGCCCCCTCTTCGAAGCTGACAGACGGCGGCAAGGTGACGGCCTGTACGGCCGGCAGGGCAATATACTGGGCGGCCGTACCCGAGGGGCGCTGCCACTGGCCATTCCACACCCAGACGCGTTCCCCCAGGCGACCGGGCGCAACGCCTTCACCCACCTGATCGATCTCGCCCGCGCCATCGCTGTGTGGAATGATGCGATCCCAGCGCACCGGCCGCCCACCCGCGCGCGATTTGGTGTCCGACGGATTGACCCCCGAAGCCCTCAGGCGCACGCGCACTTCTCCAGCCCCGGCCTGCGGGTCAGGTTGCAGGCCCACCTGCAGCACCTCGGCTGCCGGCCCGTTTTTCTCATACCATGCTGCATGCATCAGACACTCCATGGATCATTCAATATATTTCAATAATTGATTCAATGGATCATATAGCCAAAATAAATGGCATCCATGAACAATACCAATTGGTCAGGTCAACCGATGTCGCCTAGACTGATCATATACGCAACCACACCCGGGATACCGCATCGCCCCGGCCATTTCTGCAAGGAGCACCCCATGGATCACAAGAAGCTGACCACCGCAGCCGGTTGTCCGGTCGTCGACAACCAGAACGTACTCACCGCTGGACCACGCGGCCCGCAGTTGCTGCAGGATGTCTGGTTTCTCGAGAAACTCGCCCACTTCGATCGCGAAGTCATCCCGGAACGACGCATGCACGCCAAAGGATCCGGCGCCTGGGGCACGTTCACGGTCACCCACGACATCACGGCATATACCCGCGCAAGAATATTTTCGGCGATCGGCAAGAAAACCGAAATGTTCGCCCGTTTTTCCACTGTAGCCGGGGAACGCGGCGCCGCCGACGCCGAACGGGACATCCGCGGGTTTGCGCTGAAGTTCTACACGGAAGAAGGCAATTGGGATCTGGTCGGCAACAATACGCCGGTGTTCTTCATGCGCGACCCACTCAAGTTTCCAGACCTCAATCACGCCGTCAAGCGCGACCCGCGCACAAACCTGCGCAGCGCGCAGAACAACTGGGACTTCTGGACTCTGCTGCCCGAAGCCCTGCACCAGGTCACGATCCTGATGTCCGATCGCGGGATCCCGGCCAGCTATCGCCACATGCACGGCTTTGGTTCACATACCTACAGCTTCATCAATGCCCAGAATGAGCGCTTCTGGGTGAAGTTCCACTTCCGCACGCAGCAGGGCATCCGCAACTGGACAGACCAGGAAGCCGAAGCCGCCATCGGCAAGTGCCGCGAGACCCACCAGCGCGATCTCTACGGGGCCATCGAGCGTGGCGACTTCCCCAAGTGGACACTCTTTGTACAGATCATGCCTGAACTGGATGCCACCAAGGTGCCCTACCATCCATTCGATCTCAGCAAGATCTGGCCGCATGCGGATTATCCCCTGATCGAGGTGGGCGAATTCGAACTGAACCGCAACCCCGAAAATTACTTCGCCGACGTCGAGCAGGCGGCCTTCAACCCGGCCAACGTGGTGCCCGGCATCGGCTTCTCACCCGACAAGATGCTGCAGGGCCGGCTGTTTTCCTATGGCGATGCACAACGCTACCGGCTGGGCGTCAACCACAGCCTGATCCCGGTCAATGCCCCGCGCTGCCCGGTGCACAGCTACCATCGCGACGGGGCCATGCGCGTTGACGGCAACTTCGGCGGCACCCTGGCCTACGAGCCCAACAGCGCCGGCCTGTGGAAAGACCAGCCAGACTATCGCGAACCGCCGCTGCAGATCGACGGTGCCGCCGATCACTGGGATTTTCATGAAGATGACGATGATTACTTCAGCCAGCCACGCGCGCTTTTCCAGAAGATGAGCGCCGAGCAGCGTCAGGTACTGTTCGACAATACGGCACGCAACATGGGCGACGCATCAGAGGCAGTCAAACGGCGCCACATCGACAATTGCACGCGCTGTGACCCGGCCTATGGGGCCGGTGTGGCCAAGGCACTGGGGCTGGCGGGCGACGGGGCGGCGGCTCAATAGCCATTCTCGAGAACGACCTGACCCGACGGCATCCCGCCATCCAGGTAGCAGCGTATCTTGGCCGCAACCTGTTCGACGGCATCCTGCAGCACGGTATCGGCTGCGACATGCGGCGTGATGACGATGCGCTCGTCACACCAGAACGGGTGATCGGCCGGCAACGGTTCGACCTGGAACACATCCAGCGTGGCGCCCGACAGCAAGCCGTCATCGAGTGCCGGGATCAGGTCCTCTTCGGCCAGATGGCCACCGCGCCCCACATTGATCACGTGGGCATCCGGCAAAAGGCGCGCAAAAGTGTCGCGATTCAGGATCCCACGCGTTTCGGCCGTGAGAGGCAGCACATTGATCAGCACGCGCGTGCGGGCCAGAAAGGCATTCAGGGCAGGCAGGCCCGCAAAGCTCTCGATACCAGGGATGTTTTTCGGGCTGCGCGACCAGCCGGCCACCGGATACCCCAGGCCGGCGATGGCACGGGCCACGCCCTGCCCCATCAACCCCATGCCGAGTACCCCCACCGGCCAGCCGATCCGGCGTATGGTCGGATGCGGCAGCCACTGGCATTGCCGCTGCTGGCGCGCATACCTGGAAAAATCACGCGACTGCTGCAGCAGCGCATGGACGGCGTATTCAATCATCTGCGGTGCCATGCCCGCGTCTTCGAGGCGGAAAATGTGCATCTCCGGGCTCAGGCCCGGTACCGAAAGCAAGGCATCCACACCCGCAGCCAGGTTGAACAGCGCCCGCACCTGCGGTTCACGCTGCAGCAGCGCGGCGGGCGGATTCCAGACAATGGCGAGTTCGGCACCGACGGTCGTGCCGCTGTCATCCCACGGGACGAATTCGAACCCCGGCAGCGCTGCACGAAACGCATCGAGCCAGTCTGCCGTGTTCCGCACATGGGTGGACGCGAAAAGAATCGTGTTCATGCGCCCCCTTCGAAAACCCGCGACTGGTCACGGATGCTGCCACCGTGGAACACGGGTATCACGTCACTGCAGTCGAGCCGGCCCGTGTAGGCCACGCTGTCAGCAAGCCCACGACCCACCATCAGGCGCCCGACACGCGAACCCTCCAGTGCCTGCACCGGTTGCGCATTGGCAAAGCACATTTCGGCCGCCAGGGCCGCATCGCTGAACGTCAGCGGGCCCCGGGCTGCCTGCCGCAGACATTGAACGACGTAGCCCGCACCAAAGAAATCCTCGAGGCTGAAACGCCCCCTCGAGCCCGCACACACGATCACGATATCTGAATATTCGTCGGATCGGGCCAGCAGATGCCGAACCACCGCCATCGTGTTGAGCAGGCTCGCGGCACATGTCAGACGAAAACCCTGCGCCTGGCGCAACGCTACGGTGCCATTGGTGGTTGCGTAGATCAAGGTCTTTCCAGCCAGATCGGCCTGTGCCAGCGCCAGGGGATCGAAAGGCAGCCCCCCCGGAAAGGGTTCGGCATTCAATTCACCGGCAATGACGCTGTCGCCCGCACCCGATTCTCTGTGGAGCCGGACCGCATCATCGAAATGCAGTGCCGGTATGATGCGCTCCACACCCGCTTGCAGGGCGGCAGTGATCGAAGTGGTGGCAAAAATGATGTCCAGCACGATCACGGCGGAATCCGGCCCGCGATCCGTCTGCAGGCCGTCTTTGGTCGGAACCACGAATACCTTCTTCATGTATGTATCTCAAGCTGGGCGTGCCGGCGCTTCAGGCCAGTTGCGTGCGCCCGGGGTTACTGAGTGCCAGTTCGAGTTCGAGGAGTTCGTCGACCAGCGCGCACAATGGCGCCAATGACGCTGCGACCCCGTCGGCATGACGGATGTGCCTGGCCAGACCCCGCAGGCTGGCCGGCGCGATGTCATGGACCCGACAGAACGCTTGCACCCGGTCGTGGCGGGCCTGCCGAAGCCCTGCGCCCCATTCGAGTTCGCGCCGGGCAATGGCCATGGCGTTGGCCACCATGCGCGCGTTGTAGCGCTGCCCGGGCGGCAAGGCCGGCAGCACGTCTTCAAGCAGGGCCTGGCGCGCCACCTGCAGCAGTTCGATGCCATCTGGATGATCCACATACTCGGCCCACGGCCGCTCGCCGTGCCGCACGGCCAGTGGCCGGTCTGTCAGGGACACCGAAGCATCGCCCGACAGGGCGAGAAAGTCGCGCAGGTGCAGCATCAGGTCGCGCTGGATCTCGGGCAGCATGCGGCCCGTCAGTGCGAGCTCGAGCGAAACCTGCTGGCCCGACAGATGCCGCTGTGCCTGCTCATGGGCAATGATGGCCCAGCGCACGCTGGCGATGAGTTCCCACCACGACACCACGAGAGGATCGATCTCCCGACCCGAAACGCTCTGATAGCCGGCAAAAAAATCAGGCTTGTCGCCAATACCGCCCACTTCACGCTCTGGATGGCCGAAGCGCCAACTGCGCGCGCACATCCAGCCCAGATCTTCGTTGGGATCGCTCCAGGATGCGAATTCCCAGTCGAGGACGGCGGTCAGCCGGCCGTTTTCGACCATGTAATTGCCCGCCCTGAAATCTCCATGGCACAGGACACGGGATGAGTCTTGTGGCGCATGATCCTGCAGGACCCGGAGCGCGAGTTCGATGGCCGGATAGACCGTGGACAAGCCATCGAGCGCGTGCCGATACTCATCCAGGCGCTGCTGCGCAGGGGCGCCTTCGGCACGCGCCAGGAACGGCAGGCAGTCCGGCGTGCACGGTACCTGGTGCAGGCGGGCGAGGTTCTGCCCGACCTCGAACACCAGGGCGCTGCGCTGGGTACGGGTGAGGCCGTCGTCTCTGGCCAGCTTGCGGGCATCGGCCGAACCTGCTGCCCGCTGCATGATATAGAAATCAGCCCCGATCACCTGAGGGTCGCGGCTGGACCAATACGGCCTGGGCACCTGGACCCCAGCCGCATGCGCGACCTCGAGCACCTGGTATTCCTGCCAGCGTCTCAGGCTCTGCGACAGGGTGGCTGCAGCATCACTGCGCACCACGAAGCGGTGTTCCCCCGGCAATGAGCCGCCCTCCAGGCGCACGTCCAGGCCATCGTTTTCCTGGATGGCGCCCCCCGAGAGGGGCTGATAGTCGAGCGCCTCGATGCCTGCGGCGCCGGTCTGTGCCTGAATGAAGGCCAGCAGGTTTGCCAGTCTGGACGCCCTGGACATGCGTTCTCCCCCGGACTGCCGTGATGACATGCGTTCTCTCCTGGACGACCCGGACATCTACAACGTGGACTGCAGGTGACCGCCATCGACCACCAGGGTGCTGCCCGTCATGTAGGCAGAATCATCACTGGCCAGAAGCAGCAGCGGCGCGCGCAGATCTTCGGCCTGCCCGAGCCGGCGCATCGGCACCCGCGCAACAAGGGCCTGACCGGCATCCGTAGCGAAGAAATCGCTGTTCAGGGGCGTGTCCACATAGCCGGGAGCCAGCGCATTGACACGGATGCCATAGCGGGCCCACTCGAGCGCGAGGCAGCGTGTCATGTGCTCGAGCCCGGCCTTGGCCACGGCATACGGCATGACGCCAGCGGCCACGCGATGCCCCAGGATCGACGTGACGTTGATGATGGCGCCAGGCCTGCTTGCCTGAACCAGCCGCTGACCGGCTTCGCGGGCCACCCGCCAGCAGCCCGACAGGTTGGTGCCCAGAACGCGATCCCATTCGTCGGGTGACAGTTCGATCGCCCGGCGTGTCAGGGCCACCCCGGCATTGCAGACGGCGACATCGATCAGCCCGCAGGCCCTGGATGCTGCCTCGAAACCGTTGGCTACGCTGGTGTCATCGCAGACGTCCATCACCTGCGGATGGGCCTTGCCACCGCGCGCGATGATCTCATGCGCGAGCTCTTCCAGCACATTGAGGCGTCGCCCGGCCAGAACGACCGATGCGCCGCTGTCGGCCAGGAAACCGGCGAAGTGCGCACCCAGACCCCCGGATGCCCCCGTGACCAGCGCAACCTTGCCGGCCAGATCAAATTGGCTTTTCATTGCCCCTCCGGATTGATGGATGCCGATTGACGTACGTGCTCAGCCTGCATTCTGCTGGGCACGACGCTCGAGTGTGGCACGCTTGATTTTCTTTGCGAGGGACCACTTGTGAACTTCGGTGGGGCCATCGTAGACACGGAAGGCCCGGGTTTCCCGAAACACCTGCTCGACCACCGAGCCCTGCGACAGGCCCGCCCCGCCCATGACCTGGACGCAGCGGTCGGCCACCCGGAACAAGGACTCGGCCACGGACGCCTTGGTGAGAGAACTTTCGGTGGTGGCGAGGCTGCCGGTGTCGAGCTCGCTTGCACACCAGGCAATCAGCAGGGCCGCCTGATGCAGATCGATCTGATTGTCGACCAGTTTGAAGCCCACGCCTTCGTGATCGATGAGCAATTTGCCAAAGGCCTGCCTCTGCACGGCATAGTCACAGGCAATTTCGTGAGCGCGTACGGCGGCCCCCAGCCAGCGCATGCAGTGCGACAGGCGCGCTGGCGACAGGCGCACCTGGGCATAACGAAAGCCTTCATGGGCTTCGCCCAGCACATGGGCTGCCGGCACACGCAGGTTGCGCAGCGTGACGAGCGCATGACCGCCCGGCATGGAATTGTCTATCGTGTGCACGACTTTGTCGATGTGGATATCCGGGTGGGGGAGATCGACCAGGAACATGGTGGCCTGGACACGGTCACCCGTACCGGTTCGTGCCATGACGATACCCACTTCGGCCCCCTGCGCGCCCGTGATGAATACCTTGCGGCCATTGATGACCCAGTCATCGCCATCCTGAACCGCCGTCGTCTGCAGCATGCTTGGGTCGGAACCTGCCCCGCCCTTGTCCCAGGGCTCGGTCATGAAGAAGGCGGAGCGCGCCTGACCCGAGACGAGCTTGTCGAGAAAATGGCGCTTCTGCGCATCGGTGGCCACCTTGCCCAGCAGATACATGTTGCCTTCATCGGGCGCCATAGTGTTGAGCGCCACCGGGCCCAGTGGCGAGAGCCCCGAACGCTGCAGCACCGCTGCGGTTTCGAGCTGGGTCATGTGCTGCCCGTCGGGGAATATGTGTGGCGTCATCAACCCTTCGGCACGCGCCTTCTCGCGCAGTTCGCGCACCAGGTCGGGTTCGGGCTCGTGGCCCAGGCAACGTGGGTCGCGCTCATAGGGCACGACCTTCTGGCGCACGAATGCCTCTATGCGTTCACCGATGTCGCGGCTGCGCTCGGAAGGATACGGAATGAACATCATGAAACGGAATCCTTGTATGCCTGAGGGGTGACGACTGCAAGATATCTTGCGAACTGCCTTATTTTGCCAGACCCAGCGCTTTCATGGTTTCACCCATGCTGGCATCGCTCCTGGCCATGAATTCGGCAAAGTCCTTGCCGCCGGCCCACTCGATGCCATAGCCCTGCTTGAGCATGAAGTCGCGATACTCGTCGCTGTGATTGATCTTGTCGAGCACCTCGATGTATTTGGCCGTGATGTCATCGGGCAAGCCCTTGGGCGCAACAATGCCACGCCAGGCACCCATGGTCCAGTCGGATCCGGTCAGTGCCTTCAGGGTCGGGACATCAGGGTACAGCGCAGCCGGGTGTTCGGCCATCACCGCCAGGGGCTTGGCCTTGCCCGAGTCGATCATGGAACGCGCCTCGGGCAGGGACACCGGCGCCACCTGCACACCGCCGGCGACCAGCTCGAGCATGGCCGGGGCTGCACCGTTGGATGGTATCCAGCGGATGAGGTCAGGCGCAAGGCCCATGCTGTTGAGCATGCCGGCCAGTGCAATCTGCCAGATCCCGCCCTCGCCCGTACCGGAGGCCTTCAGCTTGCCGGGTGCGGCCTTGGCAGCATCGATGAGATCTTCGAATTGCTTGTAGGGCGAATTGCTGCTTACGGTAACGCCCGACGGATCATAGTTCATGAGGGCCAGCGGCGTGTAGTCGCTGGGGGACAGTTCTGTCAGGCCCATGTGGTGCTGCATCGAGATTTCAACGGAAATCAGGCCGATGGTATAGCCGTCGGGCTTGCCCGAAGCCATGGCCTGATTGCCGACCACGCCATTGCCACCCGGACGATTGACCACATTGACCGGTGTACCGAGTTCTTTTTCCATCAAAGTGCCGATGATGCGCGCCGTGGCATCGGTGCCGCCGCCAGGCGACCAGGACAGGTACAGAGTGATGGGCCGGTCGGGCCAAGCCGCGCTGGCGGACGCGGATACCACAGCCAGAGCCGTGGCAGCGGCCAGCTTGCCGAGAACGAATCGATTCATGTGTGTCTCCTGTGTTGTTTCGTTGTTCATTGGAAAGTCATGCTTCATTGGAAAGTCATGCATATGCCCTGAGGTTGCCAGCCGTATTTTCAGCTGACAACCATGCCAGCATAGCAACAAAACCATGGCAATTCACTGCCACGACCGCAGCTGAACAGCCCGGAACGGCAAAAATCGCTCGAGGCCTCGGGCCGGCATCACGATGTCGCACGCCCTCCTGAAAGATCGAACACGGCGCCGGTGCTGAAACTACATGAACCAGAGCACAGCCAGGCGACGAGTTCGGCCACTTCTTCGGGCTCACCCAGGCGCCCCAACGGGCTCTTGCCCACCATGGTCCGTACATGCTCGGGGCTCATCTGTTCGAGCAGTTCGGTACGGATGGCGGCGGGCGCCACCGCGTTGACCAGTACCCCAGTGCCCGCCAGTTCCTTGCCCAGCGCTTTGGTCAGCGCCAGAATGCCGGCTTTCGCTGCGCTGTAGGCGGAAGAGTTGGGTGTGCCTTCCTTGCCAGCGATGGAGGCCATGTTGACGATCCGGCCGAAGCCCGCGTGGAGCATGTGTGGCACGACCGCATGACAGACATGGAACATGCCCACCAGATCGACCGACACGATGCGCGCCCAGACGGCCGGGTCATACTCGATCAATGGCACGGTGGGGCCTGCAAAACCGGCGTTGTTGACCAGCAGATCGATCTGCCCGCTGCGGGCGATCGTGGCCTGGGTCGCGACACGCACGGCCGCCAGGTCGGACACGTCCACCTCGAGGGCGAATTCGTCGCCGGCGGCAGGTGCGGCATCCCAATTGAACACGGTGGCACCGGCACGCTGCAGATGATCGCGTATGTGCGCGCCGATGCCCTTGCTGGCCCCGGTGACCACCGCCACCAGACCGGAAAAATCGTAATCGGCCTTTCTCGTGGCCGTGGGTGCAGCAGTATCTGTCATGGAAAGTCCGCCTCGGGAAATCAAACAGCGAAAATGTTAAAAAAGAGGGTTGTTCGGTGACAAGCGTGTCTCGAATCATTACACCACGAGGAGCCATCTCAGTGAATGCGATCGACCTATACCGCTGGATGCTGACCAGCCGCCTTCTGGAATCTGCCCTGGGCAGGAAGAACCCGCGCTGGTTTTCTACCGAGGGCGAAGAAGCCACCATCGTAGGCAGCTTTGCAGAATTGCGCGCCGGCGATGTGGCCGCGCCACATTACCGCGGGCCATTTGTCGCCTACCTGATGCGCGGGGCCGAGATGAAGCGCCTGGCCTGCCAGGCTTTCGGCAAGGCCCATGGCTACGCCAAGGGTCGTGGCATGCCGTTCGTGGGGCCCGCCGGGCTGGGTTTCATTCCGTGGGTGGCGGGCGACCTGGGCACCTCGCTGGGCATGGCAACCGGCGCGGCCCTGGCGCTGCAGCGCCAGGGCCAGGGGCACGCCTGCGTCTGCAGCTTTGGCGACGGCACCTCGAACCGCGGTGATTTCCATGAAAACGTCAACACCGCCGCGATCTGGAAATTGCCCATCGTCTATGTCTGCCAGAATAACGGCTGGGCCATTTCACAGGCCGCGCGGACCTACCTGCCCGCTCCCATTGTCGACCGCGCCCAGGGCTATGGCATCCCGGGGGTCAGCGTGGATGGCAATGACGTTGAAGCCGTACGTGACGCCGTCGCCCAGGCCATCGAGCGGGCGCGCACCGGTGCCGGCCCCACACTGATCGAAGCACGCACATGGCGCAAGCATGGTCACTGGGCCAACGACAAAACCCCCTATCGCACGGCAATCGACCAGCCGGACAATCCGGTCGATCCGCTCGAGCGGATGCGTGAACGCCTGCTCGAGCGCGGGCTCGCCTCACAGGCCGATCTCGACGCGATGCACAGGCACATCGAAGCCGAAGTGCACGAGGCCGTCGAGTACGCCCTGAACCAGAGCGATGCGGGCCCTGCCGAACTGGGCGCCGATGAGGTCTTTGCCACGGCCGCCCGCGCCTGAGCAGCCCCCACTTCACAACCGAGGTCATCATGAATCAGGTCAAGACATCCTCTGCCACCGGGGACACCACGGTGGCACGCCAGCCACGCCTCACCTTCGCGCAGGCCGTGCTGGAAGCCATACGCACCGAAATGCAGGCGGATTCATCCATTTTCTATCTGGGCCAGGACGTGGGTACGTTCGGGGGCGTCATGCAGGGCACGCAAGGCCTGCTCGAAGAATTCGGGCCACAGCGCATTCTCGAAACCCCGATCAGCGAATCGTCCATGACCGGCCTGGGCCTGGGCGCTTCGCTGCTGGGCTGCAAGCCCATCGTTGAACTGAGCTTTGGCGAATTCCTGCCGGCTGCCATGAACCAGCTCATCAACCAGGCGCCCAACCTGCACTACCTGAGCGCCGGCGCCGTCACACCCCGCGCCGTCATCCGTACCCGCATGGGCGATGGCCCCTACGGCGGCCACCCGCAGGATTACTCGGTCTGGTTCTGCCATACGCCCGGCATCAAGGTCGTCATGCCGGCCACGCCGTCCGACGCCTACGGGCTGATGCGTGCGGCCATCCATGATCCGGCGCCCGTGCTGTTCATCGAATCCATGTCCCTGTCCCACGGGCGCCGCGAAGTGGTCGACCTCGATGCCCCGGCCTTGCCGATCGGGCCGGCCGCAGTGGCACGCCATGGCAAGGATCTGACGCTGGTCGCCTACGGCTCGCAGCTGCCGCCTGCCTTGCGGGCCGCAGACAAGGCTGCCGAGCAAGGCATCGATGTCGAAGTCATCGACCTGCGTTCACTGCTGCCCTGGGATGAAGACACGGTCATCGGATCGGTGCGCAAGACCGGGCGCCTGCTGACGGTGCACGAAGCCTGGAAGGCATTTGGCCACGGCGCCGAGGTGATCGCTCGGGTGCTCGAAGTGCTGGGGCCGGAAAATCGGCCCGTGCAGGTCGCCCGGGTCGGCGCCAGGCCCGTACCCATCCCCACCGGACCCTTGCGCAAGCTGGTGCTGCCGAGCCTCGACGACATCCTGGCGGCCATCCTCCGTTGTACAAGTGCGGGCGCTGCGGCCCACCACGCCTGATACGGAGGGCCCGACCATGGACCAGGTCTTCAACCATTGCCCCGTTGCACGCCAGTACAAACTGGGCGGCATGCAGAAATTCGTGGCCGAGCGGCTGGTCGCCAGCCAGCACGATACGGCCAGTGTCACGGCCATGGCCGAAATCCCGGCCCAGCCGCTGCTGTCGGCCCAGCAGCGCAGCCGCGCGCAGGGGCTGGCCAGCAGCCTGACTCACCACATGATCCATCTGGTCGCGCGGTGCCTCGAACAGTATCCGCGTCTTAACGGCGCGCTGCACGAGGGCATCGTCTACGAGTTCGCCCAGATCAACGTGGCGCTGGCCATTGCCATGCCCAATGGCGACCTGCAGACGGTGGTCATCCGGGAAGCCAACCACAAGAGCCTGGCCGACATCGTTCAGGAAACCGATGCCCTGGTGGCCACGGCACGCGCCGGCAAGATCACCCTCGATCAGGTGCGCGGGGGCACCTTCACGCTCAGCAATTACGGCAGCCTGCAGCATACGACCTGGGCCACCCCCATCATTGCGCCGGGGCAATCCGGCGTTCTGGGCATGGGGCGCACGCGCCCTGCGCTGGTGGCCGACGACAGCGAGCAAGGCTGGCAGGTCGCCCCGATACTGCCCCTGTCCTTCACCTACGATCATCGCATCATCAACGGTGTGCCCGCCGGCCAGTTCCTCGAGGATCTGGCCCGGCACATCCATCAACTCGATACGGAGAACCCCCTATGAGCAGCACCATCAGCGTCCCCGAACTGGCCAACGATTTTCAATCCGGCACCCTGGTGGCCTGGCGCAAGGCAGTGGGCGACACGGTACAACCGGGTGATGTGGTGGCCGAAATCATGACCGACAAGGTCAACCTGGAAATCGAGTCACCCCACGCGGGCACCATCAAGGCCCTGCTGGTCGAAATCGACGACACCGTCGACGTCGGCCAGGACATCATCACCCTCGAATGAAGAGCGGCCACCATCTGCCCTGATTGGCTGGCGGCCGCCACAGGCCCCGGGGACGCCGTTGCAGGCACTCGTTGGCACGGTACCGGCCCGCAGGCCGGGGATTCCTGTGGCGCCCGGCCGGGTCATGCGCCGTCGGCATCGGGCACCGCGGCACGATGCACGGCCAGCCACACCGTGGGCCCGCTCGGGGCCGTACGTTCGACGCGGTGCCGACAGGCCCGTGGCAGCCAGCAATGATCCCCGGGTGCCAGGGTACGCGGTGCTGCCTCACCTTCGATGTGCAGCACAGCCTCGCCCTGCAGCACCACGACCCACTCATCCCAATCCTGGTCGTACCAGAAGCCCGGCGGGCTGCACTGGCCGTGCGATACGATGCGCTCGATGCGCAGGCCCGGCACGCGCAGCAGATCCTGAAAGCTCTCCTGCGCCGTATCGACGGGCCATGCATCGAACAGATTGACAGGTATATCCATGGAAACCCCAACCCAAGCGCGGATGGTTCCAAAGTAACATAGGTCGATCATGTGATATCCGACCGAAGGCGCTTGGACCCGTAATGCACAAAGGTTTCAGCTGGTTTGCCGGTTCTTCCAGAACGCGCAGTTCACGCGCCTTGCGGTTTTTCGTGCCACTGATCCTGCTGCTTGTGTTCTGGCAGGTCGTTATCATGGTTTTTCAGGTCAGCCCGCGGGTGTTTCCAGACGTCCCGACGGTGGCAAGGGCGGGCTTGAAAGCCTGGTCCGACGGTTCATTGCTCGCGCATACGGCAGCCAGCCTGTGGCGCATTGCCGTAGGCACCACCCTGGCACTGGTCACGGCCATACCGCTGGGCATCCTCATGGGCATCAACAAGGGGGTCTCGAGCTTTCTCACGCCCCTGTTGCGGTTCTTCTCCGCACTGGCCGGCATTGCCTGGATCCCGATCGCCACCTTGTGGTTTGGCTATGGTTTTGGCGCAATCACCTTCATCATTTTCAATGCGGTCTTCTTCATCGTGGTCTACAACACCCTGCTCGGGGTGTCGACGATCCCCATGCCGCTGCGCCACGCCGCTGCGTCGCTCGGGGCGAGCCGTACGCAGATGCTGTTCCAGGTCCTGCTGCCCGGGGCCCTGGCCAACATCGTGATGGGCATCCGTACAGGCATGGGCTTTGCCTGGCGCGGCCTGATTGCGGCGGAAATCATCGCCACCAATCTCGGGCTGGGCTACATGCTGTTCCTGGCGCGTGACTTCTATCGCACCGAAGTGATCGTCTTCACCATGATCGTCATCGGTCTCATCTGGCTGGCACTCGACAGCCTGCTGCTCGCCCCGCTCGAGCGCGCGACGATCGAACGCTGGGGGCTGGTGCAAAGATCATGAAATGGCTGCAATCCTCCTCGCAAGCCTATGCCCACTGGGCTGGCCGCCATGCGTTCCTGGCTACACTGGCCCCCTTCGCCCTGCTCGTCGTGCTCTGGCAGGTGGTCGTCTGGATGGGTGTATTTCCACGCGTATTCCTGCCCGGGCCGGCCGATGTCCTCGCTCGCGCAGGCGACCTGGTCTACAAGGGCATTCTTACCGGCTATCTGTCCGACAGCCTGATCCGTCTGGCCGTGGGCACGACGGCCGGCGTCATCGTCGCCATTCCCCTGGGTGTGCTGATCGGGCTCAATCGTACTGCGCACTGGCTCTGCTGGCCCATCCTGCTGTTCTTCCAGGCCATTGGTGATATTGCCTGGCTGCCCATCCTGCTGGTCTGGTTCGGCTTCGGGCTCGAAACCATCACGTTCGTGCTGGTCTATACCGTGCTGTTCCCGGTCACCATGAACACGGTCCTTGGGGTGCGTTCGGTGCCCGAACAACTGCTGCGTGCCGCGCGCAGCCTGGGGGCCTCACGTGTCCGCGTGCTGTTCGAAGTCATTCTGCCCGGCGCCTTGCCCAACATCATGACCGGCCTGCGCAACGGGCTGGCGTTCGGCTGGCGCGCACTGATCGCGGCCGAGATCATCGTGGGCACCAGCGGTATCGGCTTTTTGATGTTCGATGCCCGGCGTGCAGGATCGGTTGAACCCATTCTGGTCGGGCTGGTGGTGCTGGGGGTGCTCTGGTATCTGGTCGATGGCTGGATCCTGGCCCCCATCGAAAGGCTTACCGGCCAGCGCTGGGGCCTGGTGACACAAGACTGACCAAGGCAGGCATGAAGAATCTCGTCCTCGAATCATTGTCCAAGACCTACTCCGACGCCTACCGTGGCGACGCTTTCGTGGCCGTCAGCGATGTATCCCTCGAGGTGCAGGAAGGCGACTTCGTCTCTGTCGTGGGCCCGTCGGGTTGTGGCAAATCCACCATACTGAACATGATTGCCGGCTTTCTCGAGCCCACCAGCGGGCGTGTCCTGGTGGGTGGCCAGGCTGTCGAGGGGCCCGGGCCAGATCGCGGTGTGGTGTTTCAGTCGCACGCGCTCTTCCCCTGGAAGACCGTGGCCGACAATGTCACATTCGGGCCCCGGATGCGTGGTGTGGGGCGCGCCGAACGCAAGAAGATCGCTGATGAATACCTTGCCCTGGCGGGCCTGTCACACGCTGCCGCGCTGTACCCCAACGAGCTTTCGGGCGGCATGCAGCAGCGCGTGGGCGTCGTGCGAGCCCTGGCCAACAACCCCGACGTGCTGCTGATGGATGAACCGTTCGCCAGCGTGGATGCCCAGACGCGCATGACGCTCCAGGAAGAGCTCACGCGGATCTGGGAGGAACGCCGCACGACCGTCATCTTCATTACCCACGATGTCTCCGAGGCGGTGTTTCTGGCCAATCGGGTCATCGTGTTGTCCAACGGGCGTATCATGGACGAGGTCGCGGTGGATATCGACCGGCCCCGCTCGTGGGACCATCTCAATGAAGACGAGCACTTCAAGGCCCTGGTGAACCAGGTTCTTCAACTGGTGCGGACAGCCTGACATGCTTCGCAGCCTGCTCCATTCGGCCCGTGGCAGAATCGTACTGCTGGTGATTCTTGCCATGCTGCTCTGGCAGGTATGGCTCGGCATGGCATCGGTCTGGAAGGTTTCCGATCAATTCCCGCCCGATGCGCGTCGTGTCGATGTCCTTGTGACATTGCGCTTCGCGCCCGAGCGTTTTCACATCCAGAAATTTCAAGCGTTCGGGCGCGTTTCCGGTGCCGCCGGAACGACCGTTCAGGTGCGAGGCGTCCCCCCTGACGAACTCACGGATCTCGCACGCCCCTTCTGGGTTGCCAAGGTGGAACCCCTAAAACAAGGAGACAAACCATGAAGCTCAAATATCTAGGCACTCTGGCTGCGGCCATTGCAATGGCCATTCCCATCGCCGCAAGCGCTCAGGACGATCTCGTCAAGATGCGTGCCGGCATGGTCTCGGGCATCGACCAGATCGCCCTGCCCATCGCCCAGGAAAAAGGCTTCTTCGAGAAGCACGGCCTGGACGTCACCATTGCCGAACCATTCGCAACCGGGGTGGATCTGCTCAATGCCCTGCAAAGCGGGGTGGTCGAAACCGCACAGGTCGGGGTCCCCATGATCGGTGCCGTGGTGCGCGGGATGGACCTCGTGGCCTTTGGCAACTACAGCGGCAGCGCGGCCCAGCTGGGCTCGGACACCACCCTGGCCGTTGTCGCACGCGAAGGCTCGGGCATCGACCCCAAGGACCTGTCCACGATCAAGGGCAAGAAGATTGCCACCTCGTTCGGCTCGATCAACCACCTGCACATCCTGGCCCTAATCGAGGCCGCAGGCCTGGACATCAAGGATGTCGATCTGGTGAGCACTCCGCCGCCCGACATGACGGTGGCGCTGCTCACCAAGGGCATCGATGCCTTCGACACATGGGATCCATGGCCCATCATTGCCCTGAAAGACGTGCCGGGGTCCTACGAGGTCGTGCGTGGCGGCAATTTCATCTCATACCTGGGCTTCAACGTCGCCATGCGGGACTGGCTCGAGAACAATGGCGCGACGGCCGAGAAATTCCTGGCCGCGCTCTCCGAGGCCGACCAGTGGATGCGGGCTCACCCCGACGAAGCCGCACAGGTCGCAACGCGCTGGGTACCCGGGCTGGATCCGGCCGTTGCCCAGGAGGCCATGAAATACAACGTCCAGCAAACAGACCGCCGATTCTCGGCCAACAACTACAAGGCCCTGGACGATGCCGTCGCCACCCTGCATCGGCTCAAGTTTGTCGAAAGTGACTTCGACGTCAACAAGCACATGGATTCGACGCACATCGTCAAGGTGATGAACGAACAGCCCGAACTGTTTACCGATCTCGAGGACATCTCGGATGATGCAATGATCGGCACAGGTTTTGTGTATGTCCGCAAGGCCGATTGAGTCGTAACAGGCCTTGTTCAGCGCCCCTGCGGGGGCGCTTCGCGTTTTTGCACGCACTGGCTGATCGAGCTACGTATCGACACCGCCGCTGATGACGATCAGACCGCCATAGGGCACCCAGCCTGGGACACAGCGTTCCAAGCAGCGGGCAGCCGGGGTCCCGGAGGGCCAATAGACTGCACTGCGCAGGCGCAGATCCCGGACATTCAAGCCGTCGAACCCGGCGCGAAACTCGTCGGGCGACAGCCAGAGTGCGCCACGATATGAGTCACTGCCCGCCCCACGGCCTTTTTCACGCCATAACAGACTGTGCCGGTTCAGCATGCCGATGGCAAATCGGCGCCGGGTGACCCGCACGACTTCGGCCACGGCCCTGCGCCAATGGTTTGTGAAGCACAGCGCGGCCATCGACCACACGTAGTCGAAACTGGCCTCGGAAAAAGGCAGGTCCACGACATCGGCCTGGAGATAATTCGAGCGCGGGTCGGAACGACGCGCAAACGCCAGCGCCTCGGCGCTGAGATCGACCCCCGTGACCCGCAGGCCCGGGCGCATCGCCAGCCGTCGGGTGAACCAGCCCGTGCCGCAGCCGGCATCCAGCACATGGCCTTCTTCAGGCCAGCCGAGCTCATGCATCATCAGGCGGTATTCGACAGTTGCAATCCAGCGCCCTCTCGGTCTGTCATACCAGGCGTCGTACGCCGCCGGATCCCATGTATATGCCATGGCGGGCTCCAAAAATTTCTGCGCCCAGCAGGCCACCACCCTGCCAGCGTCTTGCCGGCTACGCGTGCTTCCTGGCCACCACCTTCTTCAAAGCCTCATTCATCCTGGTTTGCCAGCCTGGCCCGCCAGCCTTGAAGGCATCGATCACGGCTTTGTCATAGCGGATGGTCACAGCCACCTTGGGGTTGTCCGAGCGCGGACGCCCTACCCGTTTCAACTGCCTGAATTCTTCCTGCCCCAGCTCGTAAGTATCCGGATCTGCGGCAATGCCACGGTTGATTGCCACATCCTCTTCGGGTGTCGGAGATATGTGTCCTGGCTTAAGCTTCAGCATAATGTTTTTCCTCCCGGCGATCGACCTTGCGCAAGCTGATGATGCGCCGCTCTCCTGCGCGATCTACATACACGACCACGTATAGCCGCAGGCCTATATAGCCAATCGACATCATCCGGTCTTCACCGTAGTCGCGGCGTCGGTCAGATCCGACCAACGCGTCACCCCATTCGAACTCCTGCGCCAAAGCAAGCGACACACCATGCTTGCGCTGATTGACGCCGTCTTTGGCCGGATCGAAGGTGATTTCGATGTGGTTATTGTAGTTACGAAAACGACCACGAACAAGCTATTTTTGTGATCACGAGTATGCGCTTGGACGCCACGTCGCGCGCGTTCGAAGGTATCGATACCATCTTGCACAACCATCCTGCTCAATCCCCTGAGAATCGCCCCAACGGGCCCTGAGCACCGAGCGCGCCAGTCGCATTTCAGGATCTCATGCCCAGTATTTACGCTGGGCACACAACAACGTAGAATTCCAACTGGGAATTCTTACTTTGTGGAGATCCAGTGATGCAAGTGACCGAGAAAGGGCAAGTCACCATCCCCAAGCGCCTGCGTGACGCCGCCGGCATTCTACCCGGCAGCCACGTATCCTTCGCGATCGAAGGTGGAAAAATCATCATCCAGAAAGCGGGCACGGGCACGGACGATCGGCGCAAAGCGCTACGCGCGGCGGCCGCCAGAGTGCGCACGAGCCTGGACCAGCCCTTCAAACAGATGGACAGCGAAGCGATCATGGCGTTCCTGCGCCCTGACGACGATGGCCATGCTTGATCTTTCCAAGTACGATGGCTTGGCGGGTTTTCTGGTCGACACCAATATCTGGATCGACTGCATGGACCCCGGCAGCCACTGGCACGAGTGGTCGGTTGATCAGATCCAGCGGTGCAGCGAACATGCACCCCTGCACGTCAATCTGGTGATCTACACCGAGCTGCTGATCCCCGGCCCGGACGTCGAGGCCCTGGATGCGATGCTCGATGTCTACGACACGCTGCGCAGCCCCTTGCCGTGGGCATGCGCGGGGCTGGCGGCAAAAGCCTGCTTGAGCTACCGTCGCAGTGGCGGCCCGCGCCCGGTGCCGTTGCCTGATTTCTACATTGGCGCCCATGCGGCTGCGGCCAACTTGAGCGTGCTCAGCCGCGATGTGCGGCCCTATCGCAACCATTTCCCACGCCTGCGCTGCATCGGCCCCGACACGGGAACCTGACAATTTTTTTAGTTTGAGTAGCGCAAGTACCATGGACAGCGCCTGACGCACCACGTCCAGCGCGGGGAATGCCGCGATTCCACCCACTGCCATCCCGACGACGCCCGCAGCCCGCGTCACGATGCTCGGCAGGCTCTTATCGATCTGCCCGCCATAGTCGGTATAGATGGATCCCTGATTGAGCTTTTGTTGCTGCGGTGAGGCAATGGCCCGAATCACCGAGTCGTCCACTTGCGCGCGGCTCAGGAAGCCCGCCCAGCCCGCCAGCCGCGTGAGCAGGTTCGAGTCCACCTGCGCCAGACCTGCATGCCGGTCGCTATCGTAGGGTCAGTCCTCACGCGGCGTGCCGGAGCGATCACTGATTTCCGGCGTGAGTTTGTGGCATGGGCCCACGGGAAGTGCTTAGAAGGATTTCAGTGGCAGGAACAAGCGACGGTGACCACCTGAGCCCAGCGGCGAGAAGCCGAACTGCTCATAGAAGCGCTGGGCCGGCTCGTCAAGCGCATCGACGATCATGGCATGGATGGCGATCTGGTCGCTGACTGCCAATGTGCGCTCAATGGCATTGACCAGCAGCATTCTACCCACGCCATGGCCCTGGGCCTGCCGATCGACGGCAAGCCTGCCCAGCAATGCGGCCGGGATCGGATGCCGGGGCAGCTTGCGGGCGAACTTGTCGGGCCACTGGCCCAATTCGATCGAAAGCGTGGACAGCGTGTAATAGCCCACGATCGCGAGAGGATTCGCTGCCGTCGTCGCGACAAATACGCGACTGATGCGGCGCTTCACATCCTGGCCAGCCTGCTTGTGCAGATAATCATCCAGCGCGGGCACGCCGCAGTGGAAACCCGATCGGTCGTGGCTGCCGACCAGCGCCGAGATGGACAGAGACGAATAACCCGTCATCCGCGGGTCACACGCTGCTCATGTTCCTTGAAGGCGGCGGCGAGCTTCTTGTTGAATCGCACCGGCTTGACCAGGGCATTGAAGAACGCCTCGGAATCCTGGCTGTTCAAGCGCATGACTTGGTGCGCATCAATGGTTTTTTCCGCATGCGCCAAGGCACTGGCCAAGATGAAGCTGCTGACCGTTTTTCCCTCAAAGCGCGCGGCACGCTCCAGCACCTGCTTGGCGCTTTCTTTTAGCCGCAGATTGATGCGTTCCTGCTTGGTATCGGTGGCTGCACTCATGGCAAGTACCTCTACACCTGAAAATGAATAGAGAGTCATTGTACGTCAAATTGGTGCCTTTATCACACCCTGCAATCCCAGATGGTGGGTCCGTCGATGCAGCATCCCGCACCGTCGTCATCATCCGAAAAAGAACAAGGGCCTACGGCATTTCTGCTGTAAGCCCTTGATAATGCTGGTCGGGACGGCGGGATTCGAACTCGCGACCCCTTGCACCCCATGCAAGTGCGCTACCAGGCTGCGCTACGCCCCGAAAAGCAGGCATTCTAACACAGAATCCAGCGTGACGGACATCAACCAACAACCACCCCAAACCACTGCACCACAGCAGAAAAACCCACTTGAATATATTTATAAATATAATATAATTATATGTATTGAATCTGTCCCTGGAGGAGTCGCCATGTTGCGGTTTGATGTGCCACCCGTATGGTCCAACGTGACCCGGTAGGAAGCCTTCGTCACTTTCGTCGTTTCCATCGCTGCTTTGCTGGTCAGCCCCTGGCTGATGATCATATTGGCGGTTCAGGGCCTGGTGCGCGGTTTTCTGGGTCACTACAAATGCCCTTCGCACCGCCTTTGGGCCCGGATCGCAGAGAACAACAGTCTGGGTGGAAAAAAGGAAAACGCGGGCGCCAAGATGTTCGCCAATAAAATTCTGCTTTTGGCCTCTGTCGTTGCCGTCGTCACCTATTCTCTCGGGCTGGACATGTGGCCGATCCCCATCTATGCCCTGATCATATTTTCCACCCTGGAATGGGCCGCGTCTTTTTGTGCGGCCTGCTGGGCCTATGGTTTTTGGTACAGCATATTTCCACCCAAAAGCCCTTAGGCATACACCCGCCAGGGCCTGTGGCCAATGTGCGACAGGCCCTGGGCCAGAATGGCTCAAGACGGTCAGCGCCCGGCCCTCGCGCCTTCGCAGCCGCTGCCGGTTCAGGCATATTTCAGTATGATGTCAGTCGACGCACAACGCACGACGCGCTGCTGCTGGGGCCTGTCGGCAGGCGCCCAACGATCCATCCGAAGATGACTCATGCAATATCCTGACTACTACAAAGTACTCGGCGTCTCCAAAACCGCCAGTGCCGAAGACATCAAGAAGGCCTTCCGGCGCCTGGCGCGCAAGTATCATCCCGATGTCAGCAAGGAAGCCGACGCCGCGCAGCGCATGGCCGAAATCAATGAGGCCAACGAGGTCCTGTCGGATTCCGAAAAGCGCAGTGTCTACGATGCCATCGGACACCAGGCCTGGGCTCAGGGCGCGCGCAGCATGGATGATGTACGCCCACCGCCGGGCTGGAACCAGGCCCAGGGGCGGCATCCAGGGGCTGGCTTCGATGGTTACACCGCAGGTCCGGGCCAGACAGGGGCAGAGTACAGCGAGTTCTTTGAAGAACTCTTTGGCCGGGCGGCGCGTGAAAAAGCGCGCCAGAATGCCCGGGGCGGCAGTGCATCCGGGGCCTGGCCAGGTGAAGACCAGCATGCCGAAATCACCCTCTCCCTCGAAGAGGCCTACCGTGGCTGCGAAAGGGCACTGCAACTGCAGTCGGTGAAGCTCGATGAGCAGGGCCAGATCCGGCCACAGGTGCGAACCCTCAACGTGAAGATCCCGGCCGGCGTCTCGCAGGGGCAATTGATCCGGCTCGCGGGTCAGGGCGGGCCAGGCCTTGGCGGCGGTACGCCAGGCGATCTGTTCCTGAAAGTCAGCATCCAGACCGATGAGTCTGCTCGGGTCGATGGCAGCGACGTCATCATGAAGGTCTTCGTAGCGCCCTGGGAAGCCGCCCTGGGCGGCGAGATCCATGTCAAGACGATCGCGGGCACCCTGTCGGTCACCGTACCGGCCGGTTCGGTCGCCGGGCGCAAGCTGCGCCTGCGTGGCAAGGGCATCCCTGCAAAGAAAGCCGGCGACCTGTACCTGGAACTCGACATCGCCGTGCCCAGCGCCATCACGCCCGAGCAGAGGCAGGCCTGGCAGGCGTTGGCCAACGCCTATCCCGGCTATGAAGTGCGCCCGCGCTGACACCAGAGGACACATCATGGAAAAACGAGATTTCGATACCTTTCCGGCCGATCTGGGCTGGGGCCCCGATGAGTGGATCCCGCTCGAAGACATGGCTCGTGCATGCCGGCTGGACACGCACTGGCTCATCGAGCGCATCGAAGAAGAGGTCCTGCACGCGACCCGGCGCGATGGCCGCTATTATCTGACCTGCGCGACCATCTGGCGCGCGCAGAAAATCGAGCGTCTCGAACGACAGTTCGATGCCGATCCCCAGCTCGCCGCCCTGATGACCGACCTCTTGGAAGAAGTCCGTTCATTGCGCCAGCAGCTGAAGCTTGCGCGACGCTAGGCGCCCGCGACCCCATCCAGGTACCTGATACGCCACATCAGGCACCCGGTACGCTGCGCACAGGGTCAGGCGCCATTACAGATCTTGTCAGGCACCCGGTAGGCTGCGCATCGGGCCAGGCGCCATTACCGATCTTGTCAGGCACCCGGTACCGTCGCGCACCAGGCCAGGCGCCGTTACAGCAGGCCCAGCTGCAGGCGGGCGGGCTCGCTGATCATTTCCCGGCTCCAGGGGGGATCCCAGACCAGATCCACCATGGCCTCATCCACGCCTTCGATATTCAGCAGCTTGTTGCGGGCCTCATCGGCAATCATCGTACCCATGCCGCAGCCTGCTGCCGTGAGCGTCATCTTGACCTCGATTCGATAGCGCTCGGGGGCATTCGCGGGCACGACATTGCACTCGTACACCAGCCCGAGATTGACGATATCCACGGGGATTTCAGGGTCGTAGCAGGTGGACAGCATGGTCCATGCGGCCTCTTCGACCACCTCGGCCGTAATGGGCCCTTCGTGCACGTGCTTTTCGTCTTCGGTGATCTCGAAGCCCAGCGCATCGCCATCCTTGCCTTCGATGCGATACAGATTGCCCTCGACCATGACGGTGTAGGTCCCACCCAGTTGCTGGGTGATGGTGGCCTCGCATCCGGCTTCAATGGTGACCGGAGAACCATAGGGTACAGTGACGGCCGGGCAGTCCCGGCTGACAATGACTTCCTGACGATTGAAACTCATTCTGTTACCTCTGCTTCATCGTATTCATTCTGTGATGGCGACGTCCCGGGCTTCGGTGATGGCGTTGTGCAGGGTATGCCAGGCCAGCGTCGCACACTTGACACGCGCGGGGAACTCCCGCACCCCCGACAGCACCTCGAGCTTGCCCAGATCACAATCGGGATGCGCCTCGGTGAGCATCTGATGGATGCTGCGAAAGAGGCGCTCGACATCTGCCACGGATTGGCCCCGTACGGCCTCGGTCATGAGTGAAGCCGACGCGGTCGAAATGGCGCAGCCGTGGCCCACGAAACTGACCTCCTGCACCACGCCATCCGCCACCTTTGCGTATACGGTGAGTTGATCGCCGCACAGGGGATTGTGACCATCGGCCTGGTGCGAAGCATCCGGCATGGCATGAAAATTGCGCGGACTGCGATTGTGATCGAAAATCACTTCCTGGTAGAGTTCACGCAGCCCATCATCGGTATCGCGCATCCGTCAGACTCCAAACAGCTTCTGGGCCTTGCGTACACCAGCCACCAGTGCATCGATGTCGGCTCGCGTGTTGTACAGGGCGAACGAGGCCCGCGCCGTGCCGGGGATACCCAGCCGGGTCATCAGGGGCATGGCACAGTGATGGCCCGCGCGGATGGCCACGCCTTCGGTATCCAGAATCGTGCCCAGGTCATGCGGGTGAATGCCATCGACCAGAAACGACAGCACTCCGGTCTTGTGCCGGGCGGTGCCGACCAGCCGCACCCCGGGCAGTTCACAAAGGCGTTCGGTGGCTTCGGCCAGCAAGGCCGATTCGTGCCTGGCAATGACCGGCAGGCCGATGCCGCGCACATATTCGATCGCTGCACCCAGGGCTGTGGCGCCGGCAATGTTGGGCGTCCCGGCCTCGAAGCGCTGCGGGCCCTCGGCCCAGGTGCTGCCTGCGAACGAGACGGTGTGGATCATGTCCCCGCCGCCCTGCCAGGGCGGCAAGCCCTGCAGGATGCTCGCACGCACATACAGCGCGCCAATGCCCGTGGGGCCATAGATCTTGTGCCCCGAAAACGCGTAGAAGTCACAGCCCAGTGCCTGCACATCGACTGTATCGTGCGCGACGGCCTGGGCGCCGTCTACCAGGACCAGCGCCCCCGCCTCGTGGGCCAGTTGGATCAGTTCGGCCACCGGATTCACGGTGCCCAGTGCGTTCGATACGTGCGCGATCGCCACCAGCCGGGTGCGTGGACCGAGACAGGCCCGGAAGTCATCCAGGTCGAGTTCGCCGGCGTCGGTGATGCGCGCATGGCGCAGGATTGCGCCTGTGCGCGCACACAGCAACTGCCAGGGCACGATATTGGAATGGTGTTCCATTTCGGTGACCAGGATCTCGTCGCCTGGCCCGAGCGTCTGCCCCCAGGTCTGGGCCACCAGGTTGATGGCTTCCGTTGTGCCACGCACGAAAATCACGTCGTCGCTGTCGGGCGCATTCAGCAACCCGGCCACGCGGCTGCGTGCCTGTTCGTACAGATCCGTGGCATGTTGCGACAGCCAGTGCACACCGCGGTGGATGTTGGCGTTGGACTGCTCGTAGAAGTCAGCCAGCGCCTGAATCACCGCCTGCGGCTTCTGCGTGGTGGCCCCATTGTCGAGATACGCCAGGCGTCGATTGCGCACTGGCCGCGCAAGAATGGGAAAATCAGCCACCCACGCCGGCTCTGCCACGACGGGCAGATCGAGAGGCGCTGGTCGCACTGCCGCAGTCAGGGGCGCGTTCATGCAGCCTCCGGGAGATCGCTGCCCGGCAGCAGGCGCCGGACGGCCTGTTCGACGTGGCGCCGCAGGGGTTCATCGGGTATGCGCGCCACGCTGCGCGCTGCAAAGGCATAGATGAGGATATCGCGTGCGCGGGCTTCTTCGATACCGCGGGTGCGCAGGTAGAAGAGGCTGTCGGCATCGATCTGGCCCACGGTGGCACCATGGGCGCATTTGACATCGTCGGCATAGATTTCGAGTTCGGGCCGGGCGTCTGATCTGGCCACCCGCGACAACAGCAGACTGTCATTGCGCTGGATGGCATCCGTGCCATCCGCCCCTTCAGCCACCAGAATGCGGCCCGTGAAAACGCCATGGGCAGCGTCTGCCATGATGCCCCGGTAGAGTTCGTGACTGACGCAGTTGGGTTTGAGATGCCCGATCAGGGTATGGTGATCCACGTGGCGACGCTGGTCGACATAGTACAGGCCATTGAGCAGGGTCTCGCAGCGCTCGTCCTGGAAATGGGTGGCGATATCGTGGCGCGCCAGGCGGGCCCCCAAGGACACCGAGTGCGATGCAAAATACGAATGTCGGGCCTGTGATGCTTCGATTTCGCCCAGATGCCAGGCCTGATGTGACTCTTGCTGCAGCTTCAGATGGGTGACCCGGGCATCCTGATCCAATTGCAGGCGCGTGACGGCATGGCGGAAATTGCCCGCCTCGGGCAGGCCAATGTAATGCTCGATCACCGTGGCCTGCGCACCGGCCTCGGCCCGGATCAGGTGGCGCAGGAAATGCGCCGCCGTGGGCTCGGACACCGCGCAGATCACATGAATGGGCTGCTCGAGCACGACCCCGCGGCCGATGCTCAGATAGGCGCCATCACTGGCCAGTGCCAGATTCAGGGCACTGGTGCTGTGGCCCTCATCGGCCTGGCCGTATAGTGGACGCATGGCATCGGCATGCTGCGCCCACGCCTCGGAGCACGCCTGCGCGACGACGCCGCCTGGCAAGCCGTCGAGCCGCGACAGGGCCGCATCGAACGTGCCATCGACGAAAACCAGCCAGTGGCCCTCATGCGCCGCCACCACAGCGCGCACCTGATCGGCCACCCCCTGCCCGCCACCGTCTTCGAAACGCGCCGCAGCCAGCGGGGCCAGCGAGGTGTGGTGCCAGGCTTCCTGGCGCGGTGTCGGCCAGCCCTCGGACATGAAACGATCCAGCGCCTGCCGGCGCAGGGCATCGAGCCAGGGCCACTGCGCGCCCGGCAGCGCCGCGGCGCGCCGGCCAAAGGTATCGGCCCAGGCCTGCAGATTGACGCTCATGCCACTGCCCCGCGCCCGGCGGGCCGCACGCCTATGCCTTTGCCATCATCTGGTCTGGCCGCAGCACCCCGACGGACAGCCGACGGTGTGGCCTGCACGCCATCGATCCAGCCATAGCCCTTGGCTTCGAGTTCCCTGGCAAGCTCGTGCCCACCGGAGCGCACGATCCGGCCATGGGCGAGCACGTGGACGTGATCCGGCACGATGTAATCCAGCAGGCGCTGGTAGTGCGTGATCACGATCATCGCGCGCTCGGGCGAGCGCAGGCGGTTGACCCCATCGGCCACCGTTTTCATGGCATCGATGTCAAGCCCCGAGTCGGTTTCATCGAGAATCGCCAGCCTGGGTTCGAGCAAGGCCATCTGCAGGATCTCATTGCGTTTTTTCTCGCCGCCGGAGAACCCTTCGTTGACTGAACGGTACAGGAATTCATCACGCATCCCGACCAGTTTCATCTCGGCCTTGGCCTTCTTGACGAAGTCCATGGCATCGAGATCGGGCAGACCGCGCTCGCGCCGTGTTGCGTTGACCGCCGCGCGCATGAAGTACGCGTTGGACACCCCGGGAATTTCAATGGGGTACTGGAAAGCGAGAAAAATGCCGGCGCGGGCCCGCTCTTCGACGCTGAGCTCGAGCAGATCCTGGCCAAGGAACTGGACCGTGCCTTCGGTCGCCACGTAATTTTCACGCCCGGTCAGCACCTGGGCCAACGTGCTCTTGCCCGCCCCGTTGGGGCCCATGATGGCGTGCACTTCGCCCGGCTTGACCTGAAGGGAAAGGCCCTTGAGGATTTCCTTGCCTTCGATCGAGGCGTGCAGATTGTTGATATTCAGCATATTCGAGTGCTCCTTAGCCGACGCTGCCTTCGAGACTGACGCCAAGCAGATTCTGTGCTTCGACGGCGAACTCCATGGGCAATTCCTTGAAGACTTCCTTGCAGAAGCCGTTGACGATCATCGATACGGCATCTTCGGCCGATATCCCGCGCTGCATGGCGTAGAACAGCTGGTCTTCGGCAATCCGGGATGCCGTGGCCTCGTGTTCGACATTGGCGCTGGGGTTCTGTACTTCCATGGTGGGGAAGGTATGTGCCGCGCACAGCTTGCCGATCAGCAGCGAGTCGCACTGGGTATAGTTGCGCGCATTGTCTGCCTTGGGCATCATGCGTACCAGGCTGCGGAATGTATTGCTGCCGTGCCCGGCCGAGATCCCCTTGGAAATGATGGTGCTGCGCGTGTTGCGGCCCATGTGCACCATCTTGGTGCCGGTATCGGCCTGTTGGCGATGGTTGGACAGGGCGACCGAGTAGAACTCGCCCGTGGAGTCATCGCCGCGCAGAATGACGCTGGGGTATTTCCAGGTGATGGCAGACCCGGTCTCGACCTGGGTCCAGGAAATGCGCGAGCGCGCGCCCCGGCAATCGCCACGTTTGGTGACGAAATTGTAGATGCCGCCCACGCCGTTTTCATCGCCTGGATACCAATTCTGGACCGTGGAATACTTGATCTTTGCGTCGTCGAGGGCCACCAGTTCGACCACCGCCGCATGCAGCTGGTTCTCGTCGCGCATGGGCGCAGTGCAGCCTTCAAGGTAGCTCACGCTGGCCCCTTCGTCGGCAATGATCAGGGTGCGCTCGAACTGCCCGGTATCGGCATTGTTGATGCGAAAATAAGTGGACAGCTCCATGGGGCACTTGACCCCCTTGGGGATATAGACGAACGAGCCATCCGAGAACACGGCAGAATTCAAGGCGGCGTAGAAATTGTCGGCCGGCGGCACGACGGTGCCCATGTATTTCTGCACGAGCTCGGGGTGGCTGCGCAGGGCCTCGGAGAACGAGCAGAAAATGATGCCCACATCTGCCAGCTGCTTGCGAAACGTCGTGGCCACCGACACCGAGTCGAATACGGCATCCACGGCCACACCGGCCAGCTTGGCGCGTTCGTGCAACGGCACGCCCAGCTTCTCGTAGGTGCGCAGGAGCTCGGGGTCGACTTCATCGAGGCTCTTGGGGCCGTCCTTCTTGGATTTGGGCGCAGAAAAATAGCTGATGTCCTGAAAATCGGGATCGGGGTAGTGCAGCTTCGCCCAGCGCGGCAAGGACATCTTCAGCCAGGCCCGGTACGCCTTCAGGCGCCATTCAAGCATGAATTCGGGCTCGCGCTTGATCGCCGACAAGCGGCGGATCACGTCTTCGTCGAGCCCCTTGGCAAAGGTCTCGGACTCGATTTCGGTGACGAAACCAGCGTCGTACTCGCGATCGAGGAAGGTGTCGAGCTTGTCGTTCACAGTGCTCATTGAATCAGGCTCCAGTTCGGAATGGAAGGGGCTGCGCGGGCGCGTCGACGGATAGGCCGGACGCTGTACGGGCCAGTACTGCGGGGCGCATGCCGTCACGCATGACATCGGGTACGGGCGCCAGCGCCTCGGGCAGCATGTCGGCCAGGGTCGTGGATTCGAGGGTCCGGCGCACGATGCGGTTGATACGCATCCAGTGCGGGCGGATGTGGCACGCATCTTCGACAGCGCAGATACCCGGCATGGCGGTGCATTCGGTGAGGCCAAACGGCTGATCTTCGAGGGCATCGATGATTTGCGCCACATTGATCTGCCGCGCATCACGCTGCAGGCGATAGCCGCCCTGGGCGCCCCGCTGGCTGATGACCAGATCGTGCTGCGCGAGCAACTTGAGCACCTTGCTGACGACCGGCTGGCCCAGCCCGAGTGTGGCCGCAAGTTCGGTGGCGCTGCAGAATTCTGCCGGACGCACGGCCAGGTGCGTGAGCACCAGGATACCGTAATCGACGATCTTGCTGATCCGCAACATTCAGCTGCCCTGCGATGGTGATTTTCAGGAAAATCAAATAGTACCACTTTGGTACGGTATGGATCAAACAGGCGCAGGTTCGGGCAGCGCAGCCTGCTGCAGTTGCCACATCCTGGCATACCGGCCTGCCTGGGCCAGCAGCGCCGCATGGGTGCCCTGCTCGACCACGCGCCCATGCTCCATGACCAGAATATGATCCGCGTGCACGATGGTGGAGAGCCGGTGCGCAATGATGAGCGTCGTGCGGCCCTGGGCGATTTTTTCGAGCTGGGTCTGTATGGATCGCTCGGTGCGCGTGTCCAGCGCACTGGTGGCTTCATCGAACACCATGATCGGTGGTGACTTGAGCAACGCCCGGGCAATGGCCACCCGCTGCTTCTCGCCGCCCGAGAGCTTCAGCCCACGCTCGCCGACCTGCGTATCGTAGCCTTTGGGCAGCGACTGGATGAATTCATCAATGTGGGCCGCCCGCGCCACGGCTTCGATATCCTGCTGGCTGGCCTGTGGTCGGCCATAGGCGATGTTGTAAGCGATCGTATCATTGAACAGCACCGTATCCTGCGGCACGATCCCGATATGAGCGCGCAGGCTGGCCTGCGTATAGTCGCGCAGGTCCCTGCCATTGACCAGCACCCGCCCGCCGGTGGGGTCGTAGAAACGGAACAGAAGCCGCGACAGCGTCGATTTGCCCGCCCCGGACGCCCCCACCACCGCCAGGGAGCCGCCCGCCGGCACACTGAAGCTGACCCCGTGCAGGATCTGGCGGTCGGGTTCGTATGAAAAATCCACGTTCTCGAAAGCCAGGCTGGCTTCGCGCGCCTGCAGGACCCGCGCATCGGGCCGGTCGGCGATTTCCTGGCTGTTGCGCAACAGATCGAACATGCGTTCCATGTCCGCCAGCGCATGGCGAATTTCCCGATACACGAAACCCAGGAAGTTCAGCGGTGCATACAGTTGCGTGAGGTAAGCCGATACCAGCACGACATCGCCGACGGTCATGTGGCCTTGCACGACCCCTGCTGCAGATTGCCACAGCAAAGCGGTCATGCCCACCGTAATGATGACCCCCTGCCCCATGTTGAGCAGGTTCAGCGACACCTGGTTGCGCACCGCCGAATCCACCCAGCGCGACAGATCGTGATCGTAGCGGCGACTTTCATAGTCTTCATTGTCGAAGTACTTCACCGTCTCATAGTTCAGCAGGGCATCCACGGCCTTGCCGTTGGCCTGACTGTCGAGCGTGTTCATCGTGCGTCGATGGACCATGCGCCGCTCGGTCACCTTGAGCGTGAACAGCACATAGGCCGCGATGGTACCCAGGGTGAGCACGGCAAACGGCCAGTCGTAGCGCCACAGCAGAATCCCCGTGACCATGCCGATTTCGAGCAGCGTCGGCAGGATGTTGAAGACCGTGAAATTGAGCAGGAACCCGATGCCCTTGGTACCCCGCTCGATATCGCGCGACAGGCCGCCCGTGCGCCGGCCCATGTGAAAACGCATGGACAGGGACAGAAGATGCCGGAACACGCGGATCGCAACCTCGCGGATCGCGCCCTGGGTCACCCGCGCAAAGAGCGCATCACGCAGTTCGCCAAACACCGAAGTGGCCAGGCGCGCCAGGCCATAGCCCAGAAGCGCCGCCAGAGGCAGCACGAGCAGGCCCGATGGGCTGCCCAGTTCGTCCACGATGTCCTTGAGCCAGATCGGGGTGACGACGTTGGCCACCTTGGCGATCACCAGGCACACGACAGCCAGCAGCACCCGGACCCGGAAAGCCCAGACGTAGGGCCACAGGCTCTTCAGGGTCTGCCAGTCATTGCGACGGGCCGGCGCCGGGCCGGTATGGAAATAGCGCATGGAAACATCCCGCAAAGAAGCAAGGTCGAGACAGGGCGATGCATTTGCACACTGCGCATACAATGGGGGATCATTACTGGCGCATCACCCCGTTTCGCCTGACCGCAGAGATTGTATGACTGTTTCGGTTCCCGATTTCGAAAACGAACTGCAAGCCTGTGCTGCCGGTGATCACAGCGCCTTCCTGGCGCTGTACTGGCACGAATCGGCTGCCATGTACGCCCTGGCCCAGGCCATGCTGGGCAGCGAGCCCGAGGCCCAGGCGGTGGTGCACGACACATTTGTCCTGATCTGGCGCAATGCGGCTGGCTACAGCCCGGCCATCGGCACGGCCCGCGCCTGGATGTACAGCATACTGCGCCATCGGGCGCGCGCATCCAGGGCGCACGGCAACAGGCCAGCACCAGCCCGGCCCGCACATCTGCCCCGACTGCACTTCACCGACACGCAGGCCGGCATCGGCATCACCGGCTCATTGCGCAGCCTGTCAGATCCGCAGCGCGATGCACTTCTGTGTGCCTATCTGCACGGCGGCACCTTCGAGTCGATTGCCGCGCAACTCAAGCGCACCGAGCCCGATGTCCGCGCTGCGCTCGAGGCCGCTCTGCAGCATCTGGCCGAGGCAGTGCGCGCATGAAGACCAGCCGCAATTTCACTGACCATGAAATCGCCTGCTACGTGCTGGGCATCGAAATTTCCGTACCCCGCAGCGAAATCGAAAACGCGCTGGCGCACGACAACGCGGCCGCCGCACGCGCGCTGAAATGGGAAGCCTATTTCCTGGGCATCGTCGACGTCCTGCCCAGGCAGACGCCAGACGGCACGGTACTGGCACAGATCGAATCAACCCTGGGCATGCGGGCGCTGCCCGATGGCGTACCGCCATCGCCCATGGGTTCTGTCCTGCGCCAGGTACCGGGCACGCCAGGCCGCAACGCCGACCCGAACGCCACCGATGCGCACCCTGAACGCAGGGCCGGGCGCGCTGTGCGACAACGGCTCGCATCCTGGTTGCGCCGCAGGCGCCTGCCCCTGGCCATCGTGCTGCTGGTGCTCGGCGCCGTCCTGCTGCTGGTCATCTGGGCCGGCACGCGCGATGTTCCGAGCACGATGGTGTCCGAGACCATACGCCTGCAGGGCACACCCTGATCCCACCGGGCTCGGGGTGGCTCGAGCAGCCGCCCGCGAAGGGCCCGAACACCGGGGTCAAAATGGCCCGAACAGCGGATTCAGGATGAACCCAGCGCCTGCTTCAGGCTGACGGCCAGCGCCTGGAGATCAGCGCGCAAGGCCTGGAATTCGGCTGCACTGAGCCGTACGGCCGTATCCTGACCACGACCGACGGGGTCGGCATCATTGAGCCGGTTGCGTGCACCGGCAATGGTGAAGCCCTGTTCGTAGAGCAGGTCACGGATCCTGCGCACCAGCAGGACTTCATGGTGCTGATAATAGCGCCGGTTGCCACGCCGCTTGACTGGTTTCAGCTGGCTGAACTCTTGTTCCCAGTAGCGCAGGATGTGTGGCTTGACCACGCAGAGTTCGCTGACTTCGCCGATCGTGAAATACCGCTTGGCAGGGATGGGTGGCAGTACGACGGGTTCGGCGGCGCGCGTCATGCCGGTTCTCCGTCGAGCACACTGGCCTTGAGTTTCTGGCTGGCATGGAAGGTGACCACCCGGCGCGCGGCAATGGGGATGATTTCGCCTGTTTTGGGGTTGCGCCCCGGGCGCGGCGGCTTGTTGCGCACCTGAAAGCTGCCGAAGCCGGACAGCTTCACATCACGCCCCTGCACCAGGGCGGCGCGGATCTCTTCGAAGAAAGTGTCGACTACATCCTTGGCTTCGCGCTTGTTGAGCCCGACCTGCTCGAACAGCAATTCGGCCAGCCGGGCCTTGGTCAGTGTACTGTCGATATCCACCGGTCATGACTCCTGTGAACGAAGGCGTGCACCATGCGTTTTCTGAAGTGTGCTGAACAGCAGTTGCACACACGCTTCGATCTGTTGCTCTTCAAGTGACGCATCGTGGCCCTGAAAGCGAAACCGCAATCCCAGGCTGCGCAGCCCGGGCGCCGCAGGATCGCGCCATATGTCGAACAGTTTAATCTCTTTGACCACGGCCAACGCAGCGTCGGCTGCAATCACTGCATTCAGTGTATCAAGCACAGCCTGCCACGGCAGGGCCTCGTCGAGCCAGATGGCCAGATCGCGTATGACCCACGGCTGACGCGACAGGGGGCCAGGGTGGGGGAAGTCGCGGCGGGCCACGACCGACAGCGGCACTTCGAAGACCACAGGGGCCTGTGCCAGGTCGAGCGCCTGAGCCCAGCGCGGATGGACTTCGCCCAGCCAGCCCGCGGGCTGCCCATCCACATACAGGCGGGCACTGCGCCCAGGGTGCAGGGCTGGATGGCTGGCTGCCTCGCAGCGCAGAAGCGCTGCCCGCGCGCCCAACAGGGATTCGAGGTCACGCTTGACATCGAAGAAATCGACCGGGCGGGCAGCAAGGCCCCACTGTTCGGGCTGCGCTGGCCCCCATGCGGCTGCAGCGAGATGGGTGGGCTGGGAGACACCTGCGACGGACAGATCGCCATCGGCCACCGCAGGATCACGCCGGAACACCCGGCCCAGTTCGAAGACCCGCACGCGTTCCTGGCGATGACGCGCATTGTGCTCGATGTTGGCCAGCAAGCCACCGATCAGGCTCGAGCGCATGACGCCCATCTGGCTGGCAATCGGATTGAGCAAGCGGATCGGCTGCGGATTGGCACAGTAGTCCCGCTCCCAGGCCTCGTCCACGAACGAGAAATTGATGACTTCCTGGTAATCCATATTGACCATGATAGTGCGCAGAATGTGCGGACCATGCTGCACTTCGGGCAATACCCGTATATTGGCGCTGGCCACCGGGGGATGGTGCGGGATCCGGTCAAAGCCGTAGATGCGCGCCACCTCTTCGATCAGGTCTTCCTCCAGATTCAGATCGAAGCGGGCTGCGGGCGGGGTCACGACAAAGGCTTCGCCATCGCGCCTGAACTCGAAACCCAGGCGCGTGAAGATATCGTCGACTTCTTCTGCAGCAAGCGTCAGGCCCAGAATCCGCATGCAGCGCGACAGGCGCATGCGCACCGGCGCCCGCTCTGGCAAGCGAGCCACGTTGTCGGTAATGGGCCCGGCCTGGCCGCCACAGATTTCCAGAACCAGCGCAGTGAGCCGTTCCAGGTGCGCCGGTATCGTGGCGTAGTCCACCCCGCGCTCGAAGCGGTGTGCGGCTTCAGAGGCCAGCTTGTAGCGACGCGGCCGACCCATGATGGCGTCCGGCCACCAGAATGCCGCTTCGAGATAGACATCGGTCGTCTCGAGCGATACGGCCGAAGCGGCGCCCCCCATGATGCCGGCCAGGCTTTCCAGGCGCCCCCCGGACTCGATCACCCCGACATCGGGGCCCAGTTCGACCTGTTGCCCATTGAGCAATTCGAGGGTCTCGCCCGTGCGCGCCCAGCGCACGACCAGGTCACCCGCAAGCCTGTGCAGATCGAACACATGGGTGGGCCGACCCAATTCGAGCATGACGTAGTTCGAGATATCCACCAGCGCCGAGACACTGCGCTGCCCGGCCCGCTCGAGCCGCGCCTTCATCCAGCCGGGGGTGGCGGCCCGCGCATCGACCCCGCGCACGATGCGCCCGGCAAAGCGCCCGCACAGGTCGGGGGCCTGCACGGTCACGGCCAGACGGTCGTCCAGCGTGGCCGGAACGGGCGTGAACGCGGGTTCAGTCAGGACACAGCCCGTGAGCGCGGCCAGTTCGTGTGCCACCCCCCGAATCGACAGGCAGTCGGCGCGATTGGGTGTGAGCTTGAGGGTATGGATCACGTCATCCAGTGCCAGAGCGCTGCGCAGGTCCGTACCCGGAATGAGATCGTCGGGCAGTTCGAGCAAGCCGCCGTGATCTTCCGACAGCCCCAGTTCACGCGCCGAACACAGCATGCCGGCCGATTCGACACCGCGCATGCGCACGGCACCGATGGCCTGACCGCCGGGCAATTGCGCCCCAACCCGCGCCAGGGGCACCTGCAAGCCCACAGCGGCATTGGGCGCGCCGCACACGATCTGCAGGCGCTCGCCACTGCCATCATCGACCTGACAGACGCGCAGCCGATCGGCATCGGGATGTGGGACCACCGATTCGATACGCGCCACCACCACCCCTGCAAATCCAGGTGCGAAAGGCGCAGACTCTTCGACTTCGAGGCCCGCCATGGTGAGACGATCCGCCAGCTCCTGGGAGTCGATCGAAGGATTGGCCCAGGCGCGCAGCCAGGATTCTGGAACTAGCATGATGGTATTCCGTGATACAGAGACTCAAGTGTTGAACTGGCGCAGGAAGCGCAAGTCGCCTTCAAAGAACTGGCGCAAGTCGGTGATGCCATAGCGCAGCATCGCCAGGCGCTCGAGCCCTGAACCAAAGGCAAAGCCGATATATTCTTCGGGATCCAGGCCAAAGTTGCGCACCACCTGCGGATGCACCTGCCCCGAGCCGGAAATTTCGAGCCAACGGCCCTTCAGCGGCCCGCTCATGAACATCATGTCGATTTCCGCCGAAGGTTCGGTAAACGGAAAAAACGATGGCCTGAAACGCAGGGTGAGGTCGTCGGTCGCAAAAAAGGCGCGCAGGAAATGGGTGTACACGCCCTTCAGATCCGCAAAGGAAATCTGCCGGTCTATCCACAGGCCTTCGACCTGATGGAACATGGGCGAATGCGTGGCATCGCTGTCGACCCGGTAGGTGCGCCCCGGCGCAATGACCTTGATGGGCGGCTCGTGCATGCGTGCATAACGGACCTGCATCGGGCTCGTATGCGTGCGCAGCACCAGCGGCAGGCCCTGGGCATCATTCATGTCGACATAGAAGGTATCCTGCATGGAGCGCGCGGGATGGTTCTCGGGGTTGTTCAGCGCCGTGAAGTTCATCCAGTCATTTTCGATCTCCGGGCCATCGGCGACATCGAAGCCGATCGAGCGGAAGATCTGCTCGACCCGCTGCCAGGACCGGATGACCGGGTGTATGCCCCCCGTTGCGCGCCCACGCCCCGGCAAGGTGACATCGATGGTCTCGGCGGCCAGGCGCTGTTCGAGACGCAGACGGGCCAGCTCGGCCCGGCGCTCGGCAAGCAGGGCCTCGACGTGCTGCTTGGCCTGATTGATCTGTGCACCCCGCGCACGCCTTTCTTCACCCTGCAGGCGGGACAGGCCCTTGAGCAGCGCCGTGAGGGCCCCCTGCCTGCCCAGGAAAGCCGCCTTCTCATTTTCAAGCGAGGCCGGGTCGGGCGCCTGCGCGAACCGCTGGCGAGCCCGGGCAATCAATTCATCTAGCGAGGTATCCATGAAATCCGTCCAAATGCAAACGGAGCCCCATCGAGCTCCGTGTGCGGTGATGCAGCCCCTGACGCGAAGCGACGGGAATCAGGCTGACAGGGCCGACCTGGCTTGCGCCACCACGGCGGCAAACCCGGGCTTGTCGTGCACGGCCATATCGGCAAGAACCTTGCGATCGAGGTCTATGGATGCTTTCTTCAGGCCTGCAATGAACACACTGTAGCTGACGCCCAGTTCGCGGCAGGCTGCATTGATACGGGTGATCCAGAGCGCACGGAACGTGCGCTTGCGGTTGCGGCGATCGCGGTAGGCATATTGCCCGGCCTTCATGACCGCCTGTTTGGCGACCCGGAAGACATTGCCGCGACGACCGCGATAGCCCTTGGCGGCCTGGATGACTTTTTTGTGGCGTGCACGTGCCGTGACGCCGCGTTTTACGCGTGGCATGAGTATGGCCTCCGATCAGGCAAAAGGCAGCATCGCCTTGACCGAGGCGATATCCGAATCATGGACGGCGGTCGTACCGCGCAACTGACGCTTGTTCTTGGTGGTTTTCTTGGTCAGGATATGGCGCTTGAAAGCATGGGCGCGCTTGATGGAACCACTGCCACGTACCTTGAAACGTTTGGCAGCGCCCCTCTTGGACTTCATCTTGGGCATGAGACACTCTGTTGGCTTGGCAAAGACAGGTGTTCCGTGAAACGGATGCTTGTAAGACCTGTGATCTGCAAAAAGAAACCCAAAGTACGCGCAACATGCGTACAAAGGATTTGTAAAGCCCTTCATTCTAGCGCGAACGGGATCTTTTTGTCGAGAACATCATGAACGGGATCTTTTTGTCGAGAGTTTCATGACGATCGCAGGAAGGAAAGTGCATTGCCGGGCAGGAATGCGCGTCTCGCAAGGCTTCGGCCATGCCCACCCGCCCATATTCCAGTCGGACACATGCCATGAGAATGAAGCAAAATGAAAATAGAACGAAAATAGCCACAAATAAACGATGATCGAGTATTTTTTTGCAAAATTACACCATTCACCAGATAATGACCCAATCCCGTCAATGGTCTTGTACATGCTGCCCTGCCCACCCGAGCCCCGCGTCACCCCCACCGCGATGGTATTGCACGAAGCCCATTGGCTGCGGGGTTGCGAAACACGCGTCTCGACCATTTCCCTGCCCGGGCAGGACGACCTGATTCTGATGTCGCTGGCCGATCGCCAGCAGTATTGCGACCCCGATGGCGAGGCCAGCCAACTTGGCATCAGCTCCGCACTATGGCCGCTATCCGGGCTCTTGTGGCCCTCATCCCTTTACCTGACCACTGCACTGATGACGCAGCCCATCCAGGGCACCGGCATGCGCATCCTCGAGATCGGCTGTGGCCTCGCGCTGCCCAGCCTGGCCTGCCACCGCAAAGGCTGGGACATCACCGCCAGCGACCACCATCCCCTGGTGCCCGAATTCCTGCGACACAATCTGGCCCTGAACCAGCTGTCGCCCACGCTGCCCTATCGCCATGGAGACTGGAATGGCTGCACCCTGCCGACGCCACACACGCAGAAAACAGGTCTGCTCGCCAATACGTTCGACCTGATTCTGGGCAGCGACCTGCTCTACGAGCGGGACACCGCCCCGGCACTGGCCGCATTCATCGGCAGGCATGCCGACGCCGCCTGCATGGTGTGGATCGTGGATGCCAACCGCGGGGGGCGCGCAGCCTTCACGCGCAGCATGTGCGAGCAAGGTTTCGATCTGCGCGAGACCCAGCGTCTGAATCGTCGCCCCTGCCTGAGCGGTGCCCGATCGTACAAGGGTCAGTTGCTGAAATACCAGCGCGCCTGAACCGCACGGGTAGAGGCTGAGGGGTGAGACGGGGACACCCCGGGGGCGATGACGACGACTCAGGGGTGACGGGAACGGCTCAGGGATGACGGGGACGCCCTTGGGATGATGAGGCCGCCCCAGGGGTGACGGCGATGCCCCAGGATGACGAGGCCGCCCCAGGGGTGACGGCGATGCCCCAGGATGACGAGGCCGCCCGAGAAGTGGCGGCGATGCCCCAGGGTGAGACGGCTCAGGGGCGATCGGCGTGTTCCGGATCCTGATCACCGCGACGGACCGATGCGGTGTCTTGCGCAGTGGCGCCAGATGCCGCAGCCTTTGCCAAAAGCCCGTCCTCGAGGGCCTGGACACGGGCCTCGAGTTGCCGCAGTTGCTCGAGCGCCCGGGCCAGCAGTTCGACCTGTATGTCGAATTCTTCCCGGGTGACCAGATCCATGCGGGCGAAGGCCTGGGTCATGAAGGCCTTGACCGCCCGTTCGGCATCGGCCGCCGGCGTTCTGGCCAGCAAGTCTGATATGTTTTTTTGAAAATCCTCAAAAAATGGATTTCGTGCAATCATGGTGAACTCTGCAAATGGGTTTTCTGGATTTTAACGGCAAATGGATTCTGGCCTGTATTGCATGGCCTGCGCAACATGGCGGCTCTCCACACGAGGCGCCCGCTCCAGGTCGGCCAGTGTACGGGCGACGCGCCGGGTCCGTTGAAGCGAGCGCGCCGACCAGCTCCAGGCCTTTTCTGCCTGCTGCAGCAAGGCCCGGCTTTCGGCGTCCAGCGGTGCGTGCATCTCGAGCGCAGCCCCCTGCAACTGACTGTTCAGGCAAGCCTGACGCGCCCATTGCCTGGCCCGCGCGGCACACACCCGTGCGCGCACGGCGGCGGATGTCTCACCTGGCCCGGCCTCGGACCACGCGCGCTCGGGCGCCAGGCGTACATGCAGATCGATCCGGTCCAGCAAAGGCCCGGATACCCGACTGCGGTAGCGTCGGACCTGCTCATCCGTGCAGCGGCAGGCTGGCTTGCCCTCCGGACAGCCATACCAGCCACACGGGCACGGATTCATGGCAGCCACCAACTGGAATCGTGCCGGGAAGTGGCATGTGCCACTGGCCCTGGCTACCGTGATCTGGCCCGTTTCCAGCGGCTCGCGCAGCGCCTCGAGCGCTCGGCGGTCGAATTCGGGCAATTCATCCAGAAACAATACACCTTGGTGCGCCAGACTGATCTCGCCCGGCCGGATCCGCAAGCCCCCACCGACGAGCGCCGCCATCGATGCGCCATGATGCGGCGCCCGAAAGGGCGCTTGGACAGTGGGCGCATGCCCCGGATCGAGCAGCCCGTGCAGGGCTGCCACTTCGAGCGCCTGCTCAGCCGTGAGAGGGGGCAGCAAACCCGGCAGGCGCTGGGCCAGCATGCTTTTCCCGACACCTGGCGTGCCCGACATCAGCAGCCCGTGTGCCCCGGCGGCCGCCACTTCGAGTGCCTGCCGGGCGGCCAGCTGACCACGCACCTCCGACAGGCAGGGTACGGCGGCACCACCCTGGGCAGGCTCGGCCGACGCAATGGCACGCTGCAGGGCACCGCGGCCCGACAGGTGACAGACCACCTGAGCCAGAGTGTCGGCTTCGAATACGACCAGACCCGGCACCTGCGCAGCGACCTGCGCGTCGCGGCGGGCAAGAATCAGCTGCACCGGCGCGTGACCGGCCTGCTGTGCGCCGCGCACCACGGACAGGCCAATGGCCAGTGCCGAGCCCGTGGCCACGATGCTGCCGGTCAGGGACAGTTCGCCACAGAGCAGATAGTGGTGCACGATGGGCGCGTGCCCATCTGCCGTGGCAACCTGCCCCGAAGCCAGCAATACCCCCAGCGCGATCGGCAGATCGAAGTGCCCGGAGGCTTTCGGAAGCTCGGCGGGCGCCAGATTCACCGTGATACGACCGTCAGGGAATGCGTAGCCGCTGTTCAGGATCGCCGCGCGTACGCGTTCGCGACTTTCACGGACCTCGACACCGGGCGAGCCGACCAGCGAGAATGCGGGCAGCCCCCTGCCGATATGGACTTCGACGTGCACGGCTACGGCCTGCAGGCCGCGCAAAGTACAGCTGGACAGGACAGCAAGCGACATGATCCACCTACTCGCGGCAACGTGCCCACTATACGATGACCGAAGCGCCGGCGGGTGGCCAGCCCGGATGGTTTTGCCATACTGATCGGCAGCCGGGCGCTTCGGTCCATGCCCGGGCCACTTCGGCCGATGGCCGGCCACCGGAGTGCATGCCTGGCCCCTTTGGTGACGGCCTGGCCACCCGGGCCCACGCCTGACCACCTCAGTGGAAGCCGGGATGGATGCCTGGACCCGGGCCTCTTTCGAACACAACCACCGAAGACGACGAAGACACGGCCAATACCTGGCCAAACAGCGCCTCGAACGCCTCTGCGGGCAGTGGTGCCGAATAGCCAGCCCCCTGTCCGACCTGACAGCCCATGGCCAGCAGCAGCCCGCGCTGGGTCTCGTTCCTGACCCCCTCGGCCACGACCTTCAGGCCCAGTTGCTGCGCCATGGCCGCAATGGCCTGGCACAGGACCAGGTCTTCGGAATCCTCGGCGAGGTGATTCACGAAGCTGCGATCGATTTTCAGGCAATCCAGGGAGAAACGCTTGAGATAGGTAAACGAAGAATATCCGGTACCGAAATCGTCCAGGGCAATCCCGAACCCGGCCTCACGCAGGCGGCGCAGGCGATCCAGAACGTGATCATCGGACTGCATCAGCAGGCTCTCGGTGATTTCCAGCGTGAATGCAGAACATGGAACGCCCGCGGACTGCATGTAGTCCGCCCATGCCGCAGGCTCGAGCCCGCCCTTGTGAAACTGCACCGGTGACACATTGATGCTGAGTGTGAAGTCCGGATCGTGTCGCGCACGCCAACGGGCCAGCTGATCCACAGCCTGACGAAACACCCAGTCGCCAAAGGGGATGATCAGGCCGGAGTCTTCGGCCAGATCGATGAACCGGACCGGTTCGAGCAGCCCTTTTTCAGGATGCAGCCAGCGCAACAGGGTTTCTGCGCAGACCACCCGGCCCGTACACATGTCCACCAGCGGCTGAAAATGCAATATCAGTCTGCGCTCGTTCAGGGCGTGCGCCAGATCGGCCTGCAAATCGCGCCGCTCACGGATACGATCGTGAATCCGGCCCGAGTAGAAGCTGTACTGGTTGCGCCCCTTTGCCTTGGCCACATACATGGCCAGGTCGGCAAAACGCAGGAGATCGGCTGCGCTGACCCCGTCATGGGGGCAAAACGTAACGCCAATGCTCACCGAGACCTGCATCGCACTGCCACCCAGCCGGCACGGCGACGCCACCACCTGGAGAATGTTGTCGCAGATGGGTTGCATCTCGTCGCTCTGCTGAACCCCGTGGACCAGGATGGTGAACTCGTCGCCCCCCAGGCGGGCAACGCAGTCGGACTCGGCCACACAGGACTTCAGGCGTTCAGCCACGATCTGCAGCAGACGGTCGCCCTCATGGTGGCCAAATTTGTCGTTGACTTCCTTGAAATTGTCCAGATCCAGGAAAAGCAGCGCAAAGCTCGCGCCGCTTTCGCACGTGCTGGCGATGGACTTGTTCAGCGTGTCGTGAAACAGTTGCCGGTTGGGCAGATCCGTGAGCTGATCATGATGGGCCTGGTACCAGATCAAGGCCTCTTGCTTGCGCTTCTGGGTGACATCCGAGAACAGCCCGACGCGGGATTTCACCGAGCCATCGTCGTTGTAGGACGTACTGATCGTGAGGTGCTCGATATAGGTCTCGCCCGACTTGCGCCGGTTGTGGATATCACCCGACCATTGTCCCGTGGTGTTCAGGCAGTTCCACAATTGACGATAGAAGGCGGTGTCGTGGTGCCCGGAGCCGAGGATGGCCATCGAACGCCCCCTGACCTCTTCGATCTGATAGCCGGTGATTGCCGTGAAGGCCGGATTGATGTCCTGGATATGGCCATCCGGATCCGTGACCACCATGGCCTCGCTGGTATGCCGATAGACCAGCGCAGCCTGGCGATTGGACGCCTCGGCGCGCTGCAGGGCAGCGTGCTCTTGCTGCAATCGGGCGAGCAGGTTCTGTATGTGGGCCGCGGACTCGTTCAGTGCCCGGCCCAGCGCATTCATCTCCTCGCTGGCCGTGAAGCGGCTGCGCGCATCGAAGTGACCGGCCGACAGCGCCCTGCACTGGTCCATCAGGGCGGAAATGGGCCGCAGGATGCTGCGACGCAACAACAGCCAGGCCAGAATCAGCAACGCGCAGTTGAAGGCGAACAATGCATAGGCCGTGAACAGCATTCTGTCCTGCACACGCTCCGCGTGGCGCACCCAATAGCCGACGAACGACTCGGTCTGTTCGAGCAACTGCCCATCCGCCCGAAGGAATTGCTCCAGCGTGCCATCATGCGTGGCCGCCCAGGCCCCCGGATTGATCAGATACAGCGAATAGGTCTGCCAGGCATGATCGAGACTTTCCAGACCGGGCAGCAGCGTATCAGGCAAGACCGGCAACGTATGCCCAGGCAGGATATTGCCCTGCTCGAAATGCGCCAGAATCAGCTGGAACCGGGTTTCGAGCGCGCGCAGATCAGCCAGGGTCTGTGCACGGTTGCCCTCGTGCAGCAACAGGACCTTCTGTGTCATGCGCTGGCTGAGCATGCGCAGATTGCCGGCCAGGTTCACCGTGGCGGCGAGATCATCCGACTGGCGCAGAATATAATGGACGGTAAGTATGTTGGCCACCGCCAGTACACCGACCAGAACCACCCCCAACAGCACGCCACGCCGCAGCGAATGCAGCCCCAGGCGCCGCCAGAAACGGACCAGCTCGGACAAGAACCGCTTCGGAAGGGCTGGTCGTGTTTGCATGGCTGAATCATACCTGCATCATGGCGACAGGGCGGCCAGATCCACACGCTGCGCCCGATTCAGCGCAACCGCCACCCTGGAGCGCAGCATGTTCGAATGCGCCCCAAGAATTTCCTTTTTCACATCCAGCAGTTGCTGTGGGTGCATGGAGAAGCCCGTGAGGCCGAGGCCAAGCAGCATGCGAGTGTAACGCGCATCACCTGCCATCTCGCCACAGATGGAAACCGGGATGCCGAATCGCTCGCCCGCATTGATCACCTGCGCTATCAGGCGCAGGACGGCCGGATGCATGGGATCGTAGAGCGATGCCACATCCTTGTCGGCACGGTCTATGGCCAGCACGTACTGAATGAGGTCATTGGTTCCGATCGACAGGAAGTCGAGCACCTCGGCAAACGGTTCGATGGCGATGGCCATCGCCGGGATCTCGACCATGGCACCCAGGACGAGCTGTTGCACGTGAGCCACACCCTCGTCATGAAGCTCGCTGGCCGCCCGCTCGAGTGCGCAGCGTGCCGCACGAATTTCAGCCAGACTGGACACCATTGGCAGCAGAAGCCGTACAGGCCCATGCACGGCCGCCCGCAGCAAGGCGCGCAATTGGGTATTGAACAGTTCGGGGTGCGCAAGACAGTAGCGGATTGCACGCAGGCCGAGCGCCGGATTGGTCGCCACCGTGGCCTCGCCATCCAGCGTCTTGTCGGCACCGATATCCAGCGTGCGGATCGTCACCGGATGCCCCTGCATGGCGCGCACGACCGACGCATACGCCTGGTACTGTTCTTCTTCGGTTGGCAGGGTGGCGCGCCCCATGAACAGGAATTCCGTGCGAAACAGGCCGATGCCCTGTGCGCCGCTGGACAATACCGTGGGGGCCTCTTCGGGCATTTCGATATTGGCCTCGATCCGCACCTGCACCCCGTCGAGCGTCACCGCAGGCGCAAAGCGCAGCGCCTCGAGTTCACCGCGTTCGAGTTCGAAGGCCACCCGGCGCTGTTCGTACTCGCGCAACGCATTCCCACAGGGATTGACCAGCACATGGCCCTGCACCCCGTCGACGATCAGCAGGTCCCCGTCACGTACCAGAGCGCGCACCTTGTCCATGCCCACCACGGCCGGCACGTTCATGCTGCGCGCCGCAATGGCAGTATGGGATGTCGGGCTGCCGAGATCCGTGAGGAACGCGGCAAACCGCCCGCCGCGCAAGCGCATCATGTCGGCCGGGGAGATGTCGCGCGCGACAACGATCAGGCTGGCTTCTTCCGGCATGCCATCGAGATCGGGCAACCAGTTGCCGGAGCCCGAGAGCATGCGCAGTATCCGCTCGATGACCTGGCGCACGTCATTGCCACGCTCGCGCAGATAGTCATCATCGATGAGCGCGAATTGCTCGGACAGCACCTGGCCCTGTGCAGCCAGCGCCCACTCGGCGTTGTACTGGCGCTCGGCAATCAGCTGGCAGACGGCATCGACCAGCATGGGGTCCTGCAGCAACATGACATGCATGGACAGGAGGACGCCGAGTTCGCGCGGTGCATCGGCCGGAAGGTCATTGGCCACCTGCTCCAGGTCGGCCACCGCGGCCTGGACGGCCTGCTCGAAACGGTGCTGCTCGGCCTGAATCCGCTCGGGCGCAACCCGGTAATGGGCCACCTCGAGCGAGGCGGCACTCATCACGACGGCCCGGCCGATTGCGTAGCCACGCACCACACCCTGGCCATAGAGCGACAGCGTGGACGACAACGTACCTGGCGCTGAATCAAGCCGCTGCATCATGATGCCCGGGATCATTCGGCTTCGCCGAACTTGCCCTCGAACAAACGACGGATATCTGCCAGGGCCTGCTCTGCGTCTGCGCCGTGCGCCTCGACGCGCACCGTGACGCCCAGGCCAGCGGCCAGCATCATCACGCCCATGATGCTCTTGGCATTGACCCGCTGTCCACTGCGGGCGATGTGCACTTCACTCTGATAGCGCCCGGCCAGCTGCGTGAGTTTGGCCGCTGCCCGCGCATGCAGCCCCAGCTTGTTGGATATCACGAGATCGATGGATGGCATGGCCAGGGGTTCCGGTTAGTCAGGGGAGGGTTTGGCGTCCACATCAGGGAAAGGTTCGGCGTCCACGATACCGCGCAGCGCCCCTTGCAACACCCGGGTGCTGAGACACTCGGAATTGGCCGGCTGATCCGTCAGGGCCTTCAGGACCATGCAGGCGTTGGTGCCAGTCAGCAAATGCACGACGCGCCCTTCCTGCAAGGCCTGCTGGCGCGCCTGCGTGGCGATGTTGAAGGGCGTCGCCCCGTACAGGTCGGACAACAGGAGGACGGGCTCGACCGGATCGCCCGCACGCAGCCAGCGCAACAAGCCCGCGGCCTCGCGCTCGGGGTCTGCATCGGGTGCGATGTCGAACACCGGCAGGTCAGGGATTTCACCCAGCACATGCGCGGCGCACTCTTTGAAGGCCGCCCCAAGTGGCAGGTGCATGACCAGGGCAACGCGCACAGCCATGATCAGGCCGACACAGCGTGTTCCAGGGCCTCGACGAAGCGCCCTGCCACATTGAAACCCGTCTGCTCGGTGATCTCCACGAAGCACGTCGGGCTCGTCACGTTGATTTCGGTGATGCAGTCGCCAATGACATCGAGGCCGATGAGCAACAGGCCACGCTGCGCCAGACGCCCGCCCACCGCATGGGCAAGTTCGAGGTCACGCGGGCTCAGGGGCTGCGCAACCCCCTGCCCGCCCGCCGCCAGGTTCGCCCGCGTCTCGCCGGCCATGGGCATGCGAGCCAGTGCATAGGGTATCGGCTCACCGTCGATGATGAGGATGCGCTTGTCGCCCTGGGTGATGGCTGGAATGTAGCGCTGGGCCATGATGTTCTGGGTGCCCATGTGGGTGAGCGCCTCGAGTACGGCCCCGAGGTTCGGGTCGTGCGGCAGCAGGCGAAAGACCCCGCTGCCCCCCATGCCATCGAGCGGCTTGACGATCACATCGCCATGCCGTGCATGAAAAGCCCGCAAACGGGCCATCTCGCGGCTGACCAGCGTCGGCGTGGTGTATTCTGGAAATTCGATGATGGACAGTTTTTCGGGGTGATTGCGGATGGCCTCGCCCGAATTGAACACGCGCGCGCCCTGCGCCCTGGCGTGATCGAACAAGTGCGTGACATGGAAGTATTCCATATCGAATGGCGGGTCCTTGCGCATCAGGACCGCATCGAAATCAGCCAGCAGGCAGTCATCGGCCTGATCACCCTGCTGCCACCAGGCATGCCCCGACCAATCGGGGTCGGCCGCCAGCTGCATCGGGGTCGCAGCCACGCGAATCTGCCCCTCGTGGGCATACAGATCGGGCATGGTTGCAAAACTGAACGTATGCCCCCTGGCCGTCAGGGCACGCATCATGGCCACTGACGAATCCTTCCAGGCCTTCAGCCCGGGCAGGGGATCGATCACGAACAGGATGTGCATCAGGCGTCCCCGTGCTTGCCGCCCTTCTTGCGCGGCGCGAGCACCATGACCATCTGGCGTCCCTCGAGTTTGGGCATGGCCTCGACCTGGATCAGGTCGCCCATGTCATCGCGCACCCGTTCGAGCACCCGCATGCCAAGTTCCTGGTGGGCCATTTCACGCCCGCGGAATCGCAAGGTGACTTTGGCCTTGTCACCATCTTCGATGAAACGGCGCAGATTGCGCAGCTTCACCTGGTAATCACCCTCGTCGGTACCAGGCCGGAATTTGACTTCCTTGACCTGTATGATTTTTTGCCGCGCCCTGGCCTCGGCCTGCCGTTTCTGTTCCTGGTAGCGGAACTTGCCGTAATCCATGAGGCGGCAGACTGGCGGGCTGGCCGTCGGTGCGATCTCGACCAGATCGACGTCATTCTGCTCGGCCATGGCCATGGCCTCGGAAGTGCGAACAATACCGATCTGTTCGCCGTCTACCCCGATGAGGCGGACTTCATGAATGCGGATTTCACCATTGACGCGGTGCTTTTTTTCGGTTGCGATGTCTAGGACTCCTGAAGAAAGAAAAGAACGGGCTCAGGCAACTGGGCCCGCGACGGTCTGGCGTGTGCGAATTTCATTGAGCAGACGCGCGGAAAAATCGGTGATCGACAGAGCGCCGAGATCGAGATTGCCCCGGGCACGCACCGACACTGTGCCGGCCGCACGCTCTTTGTCGCCCACCACGAGAATATAGGGGATCTTCTGCAGGCTGTGCTCGCGCACCTTGCGCGTGATCTTTTCGCCACGCAGATCTGGAAAGACCCGAAACCCCTGCTGGATCAACGCCCTGGTGACCTCGCTGGCATACTGGGCCGAGCTTTCTGAAATGCAGCACACGACGGCATGGTGCGGCGCCAGCCAGGGCGGCAGCGACCCGGCATGGTTTTCGATGAGCATGGCAATGAAGCGCTCGAATGAACCAAGAATGGCCCGATGCAGCATGACGGGTGTGCGGCGCTGGTCGGCGGCGTCGACGTACTCGGCCCCCAGGCGCTGGGGCATGGAAAAATCGACCTGAATCGTGCCACACTGCCAGTGCCGGCCAATGGCGTCTTTCAGCGTGTATTCGATCTTCGGGCCATAGAACGCCCCTTCGCCCTCAGAGACTTCGTAGGCACAGCCCGAGGCATCGAGGCTGTCCATCAGGGCCCGCTCGGCCTTGTCCCAGACGGCGTCATCGCCAATGCGTTTTTCGGGGCGCGTGGCCACCTTGTACAGGATCTCGGTAAAACCGAAGTCGGCGTACACCTTCTGCAGCAACTGCGTGAAGGCGGCGCATTCTTGCTGGAGCTGGTCTTCGGTGCAGAAAATGTGCCCGTCATCCTGCGTGAAGCCGCGCACCCGCATCATGCCGTGCAACGACCCCGAAGGCTCGTTGCGGTGACACTGGCCGAATTCGCCATAGCGTACGGGCAGTTCGCGGTATGAATGCAGGCCGGCATTGAAGATCTGCACATGCCCCGGGCAGTTCATCGGCTTGAGCCCGTAGGTCCGGTTCTCGGACTCGGTGATGAAGATGTTTTCCTTGTAGTTGTCCCAGTGGCCGGTCTTTTTCCAGAGGGACAGGTCGAGGATCTGTGGCGCCTTGACTTCCTGGTAGCCATTGTCGACATAGACCTGGCGCATGTACTGTTCGACCTGCTGCCAGATGGCCCAGCCCTTGGGGTGCCAGAAAATCAGGCCCGGGGCCTCTTCCTGGAAATGGAACAGGTCGAGTTCGCGCCCGATGCGCCGATGATCGCGCAATTCGGCCTGTTCGAGCATGTGCAGATAGGCGTCCTGGTCTTCCTTGCGCGCCCAGGCCGTGCCATAAATGCGCTGCAGCATCTCGTTGTTGCTGTCGCCGCGCCAGTAGGCCCCCGCGACGCTGGTGAGCTTGAAGACCCGCAGCCGCCCCGTGGACGGTACATGCGGGCCGCGGCACAGATCGATGAAATCGCCCTCGCGATACAGGCTGATGGTTTCGTTGCCGGGAATGGACGCAATGATCTCGGCCTTGTAGGCTTCGCCGATGCCGCGAAAGAATTCGACCGCATCGTCACGCGACCACTCTTCGCGCACCACGGGCTCATCGAGGCGCGCCAGTTCGGCCATTTTTTTCTCGATGGCCTCGAGATCTTCGGGGGTGAAGGGCCGCTTGTAGGAGAAATCGTAGTAGAAACCGTTTTCGATGACCGGACCGATGGTCACCTGGGCATCGGGAAACAGCGACTTGACGGCATACGCCAGCAAGTGCGCCGTAGAATGGCGGATCAGATCCAGGCCGTCTGCATCCTTGTCGGTCACGATGGCCAGATCGGCGTCGTGCTCTATGATGTGGCTGGTGTCGACCAGGCGCGCCGCCTGATCGGGATAGGTCAGGCGGCCTGCCAGAGCCGCCTTGCCCAATCCCGGACCTATCGAACGCGCGACGTCATGCACGGACACCGGCTGCTCGAACGAACGTTTCGAACCGTCGGGAAGGGTAATGCAAATCATAGGGAAACAACCTGGATAGCGAAAATGGGCCTGCCGCCAAAAACCGCAGGCCACTGCCAAAGCGCACAACGTGCAACCTGTCAAGTTTAGCAACCAGCACCCGAACAATCAATTGAAAACCCGGCCTTTCTGAGTCCGGCCTTTCGGGCATCGATGCGACGTTGCGCATGAATGGGCAGGCCCGGCTGGCGCACAATGCAAAAAGCCACCGGTTGGTGGCCTGGGCATGCAAGAACCGCTGGGGGGTCATTTGGTAGGCAGTACTTAAACCGCAATCAACCCGCAAAGCCTTGATGTTGCGGCGCTTAGACTACCAACAGGTGGGACTATACCCCACCCATACCCCCAAACTCATTTTCGCCGTTGTCGCCATTACTCACCCAACTACTGCAGCGCCCTCGCGCGTTGATCTGTAATGGCGGCCAGCTGGTTGCGCAGCCGGTACAGCTCGTCGAGCTGCGCACGCTTCTCGTCCATGGGCCGGTGGTCCCGCTCCAAGGCCCTGATCCGCTGCGTGATCTTCGTCATTTCCTTGTTGGCACCCCTGGCCAGTCCGTACAGACGTGCCTCATCGCTTCGGCTGAGATCTGATGCGCGCTCCATGTCCCCCGTTGCCCTGGCCTGATTGTAGGCAGCATAGACCTGGTTGACCTCTTTTTGCATGTCATAGAAGCGCTGGATGTACTTGCTCGATCGAGCGTTGGGTTCTTTGACGAAGTCGCCCACTACGAAAATGTTGTCGATGCGGGTTATGTCGCGCCTTGGATTCTCGGGCAGGTTGGACAGGGGCCGGACCAGGTAGTCCGCGACATTCAGGGCCTGAACACCAAGCCAGCCGAAGTAGCCAGAAGCCAGGTGCTCGATACGTTGCGGGGAAACATCCAGGGCCCTGCCAAGCGCTATCGCCCCCGCGCTGGTCGACGTGGTGAAGCGCTCGCCGGCCGGCAACCGTTCCTGGGCCATGTTGTCGATGTTGCGCTGTCGGAACGTATCGTAGTTGAACGAGGCCTCAATCGCGGGCATGAACATTTGCGGCGCAAGGCTTGAGATTCCAAGCTCAAGCTGGTCATCCAGGATGGCATACACCTGCTTGGCGAAATCCTTCAGCCGGAAATCATCGCCCCCAAAGGCCAGCTCCGTTCCACGCTCGACCACCGAGGCCAACGCGCCGACTTCGAAGGGCTTGGGGATGAAAATCATCTTGTCCGTTCCTGGGATCTTGGCGGCCCAGTAGGTATTGCGCGCCCAGTCGGGCAGTTCCTTGTAATCGTCGTCATCCTTCATCATCAGATACAAGGCGGCTGAAGCCATCGCGATGGTGCCAGTCACCGCAGAGAACCTGGCAAAGTCATTCTGAGCGCCACGTCCCAGTTTGTACGAGCCTTGCAGGCGCGCGTTCAGGAACGGGATCACCTGAGTCAACGCCCTGACCGATGCCCACGCCCCGGTGTTGGTGAAGTCCATCAGATCGCGCGCAAGGAAACTCGCCTCCAGATGTGATTTGCCGTTCTTGATCGCAGCCTCATAGATGGCGGCCCGGTTCACGGTCTCGCCACGATCCCCCAGCTCCTGGTACCAGTCGAACGCCTTTCGCAGGTACCGGCGAAGGTCTGCGGGGGAAGACAACACCTGTCCCCTGTCGTCGATCAGGCCCTCATCGACCAGGCGCTTCAGGTTTCTGGCCTGGCCGTCGTTGAACGATCCAAACCGCACCGCACCGCCACCCGCCAACAACTTGCGCATGGTGTCGGTATCCTTGCCGGTGGATTTCCAGCCTTTGACCATGTTGATCAGCGGATTCAGAGGGATGTCGCTGTCGACGGCTATGGCCTGCATGCTGTCGCGTAACACGTTGCGGATGCGGAAGGTCGGCGACAGCGTGACGCCAATCGTCAACGTCCGCTTGAATTTGCCCATGGCCTTCATCCACGGGCCGTTGTACCCATTCCAGTGCAGTGCCTGAAGCGACTCGAGCACCATCGGGTCATCGACCAGGAAGTGATGTTCCTTGCCGTTGACCATGATGCGCACGCTGCCCTTTTGCGGGACGTTGATTTTTCGCGCGATACCAATCTCCACGGCTGCCTTCATCGCCTCCTGGGCGGCCAGATTCTTCATGGACGCAGACAACAGATGCGACCAGTTGGCCACCATGTTGGCAGCCAGATCACCCAGCCGCTCAGTGCCGCCCTTGAGTTTCTTGAACGCGTACTGGCCCACCAGGCCGTTTATCTGTCCAGGCCCCATAAGGCCCGTGTTGTCCTCTTCCATGATCCGATAGAACGGCACGTAGAACTCGTGCTCCCACAGATGGCGCGACTCGCCATCGATCAGGCCTGCCTCTTGGGCAAGATCCATGGTGTATCGGTTCAAGGCGGCGATTTCTTTTGCAGCCTGAGCGTACACTTCGGCGCGCTTTCTGCCGTCAGGCATGGTGCCTCGGTTCAGGCGTTTGAGCACGCCGATGTCATCCTTGGTGAACAGCTTTTCCCGACCTTCTGCCATCAGCCTTTCGGCGCGATTGCCGGCTATCCATGCAAGCAGGTGATCGTGCTCGCCTGCCACCGATTGCAGGATGTCCTTAAATCCACGGCTGCCGGGTTCGCCCTTTTCCAGCTTTTTGCCATCCAAGGCCCCTTCTCGAAGTTCCACAGCGCCGTGGCGAACCATGTATTCAGCCGCGCCGTCTGACCCTTTCGAGAGCCGTGCCTGCATGTACGCACGCGGGCTGAGCGCCTTCAGCGACATGAAGTGATCGAGCACACCCTGCACGGCACGGGCCCGACCGTTTTCGCGAATATCCGCCAGGCGCGTCTGTATGGATTCGCGCCTGCTTTGAATGCCGATCTTGCCCAGGGCACTGTCGCGCGCCTGCTGCTCTGCTGCCGATACCCCCGTGAGATGGGGCAGATCCATGGCGGCCGCGCGTGAATCCCGTGGCCCATCAAAAAGCCCCGCACTGGGCGGGGCCTGGGTGTCTTCCTGTGGGCCTATGCGACTTTCTCGTGGCCCCAGATCCTGTCGCAGTATGCCGCCGTCTCGCGCATGTCCTTCAGCAAGGATTCGCGCTCGGACGCGCTCAGGCGTTCCATGCTTGGCGACACCTCGACTTTCTGTTGCCTCTGATCCGCCACTTCCCTTTTGTCGTGATTTGTCATCGAAATCCCACCCCCGCCGACCCTCGGCCTTGACGATCGAGCGCAGCTCATCTATTGTCATAGTGCGCTCTGAGTTTATCCGGTCTGCGCCCGCTTTGGTAGCGGGAGTGCTTACGGCGGATAGGTTATCAGGGCGCTTTTCAATGGTGGACAGATCATGATCGTAGAAGAAATGACCATTCTGGTTTTCCTTCACCACCATCCTGGCAATGTAACGATCCGGCCCGATATCAAGCGGCGCGTAGAGAGTATGCACCAATGAGGTGAACGGATCTCGCTGCTTGTTATGATTTTCTGCAGTCGCTCCGTGTATGCCACTGGCAATCAGATCGGGTAATGCAGGGATAGACTGGATTTTCGACCGGCGAGCGCTGCGCGATAGAGATTCCTTGATCCCACGGCTGCTGATGGAGACTTTCCATCCGGTTTCCTTGTTCTCAAACGACTTTCCTTTGAGGTTGGAATTTGCCCAGGCACGAGCAAAAGATCGCAGGTCGCCGACATCAACGTCAGGGCCACCCATTTCAGCACCAGAAACACTGACAACCCGCACCAGATTGTTGTCACTGCGCCCCCCCTCACTTGCCGCCATCGAGGCCACCGCTTCCTGAGCGCCAGAGAACACCTGGTCGGCCGGGGCCTTGCGCAGAAACTTCCCGGCATCCACAACCATCTCACGAAGGTCCGCGGTCGACAGTTTCAGGTCGATTCCAAGCGCACGCAGCGCCTTGCGGATCTTGGCGTAGACCGTGGCCAGGAACGTGCGGTAGCGGTTTTCCTCGGCCATCCTGGCCAGCACTTCGCGCGCCCGGCCCTTCGCGTCGTAGTCCGAGTACCGCATGCCAACGGCTTCCATCGTGGCGTAGTTCTTGTCGCCCAGCTGTTCTTTGCCTGTGGCACGTTCGCCGTATGGCACTCGGGCCAGGCGTCGAACATCAGACAGCACCGAATCGAACTCGCCGCCCAGCAGCGCCTCCACACCAAAGTGGCCGATCACCTCATGGACGAGGACCTCATCGACCCGATTCATGCTGCCCAGGTTATCCGCCACCAGGTAGATCCGGCCGCCACCGGCCTTCGGATAGTAGACACCCTCGGCCAGGGTTGATGGCTTGACGGCCTCCGGGATGTCTTTGGTGGATTGAACCACTGTCACCTTCAGTCGCGCCGCCCCCGGAAGTTTTCTCATGAAGGCGTTGGCATGCCTTTGGGCGTTCAGGACATTCACACCACCAGGTTGACGGGTCCTGGCCTTCGATTCGTTGACGTTGGATCTATTCGGGTCGAACGTGCCTCGGTTGCCGGTGGCGGATTTGATTTGCGAAGGACCGAATGCGATGTAGTGGTCCACCGGCCCACCCCCGACGCCGCGAACGATCACGCCATCGTATTTTCCGCTGGCTTCAGCCGCATCAATATCCGCGCGAGTGGCATAGGTTCTGATAATCTTGGGTTTTCGGATGTTCAGGTACACAGGCATCACGTTGGGCCGGTGATCAGCACCAGGCGTGACGGTCTTGCTATGCATGGAAGCGTCGGCAGCAACCGGGGTGAACCATGCCTTCCCCTTGAACTCGCTAAAAGACTGGTCCGTGCCGTGATACACCACCAGCGGCTTGCCATTTTCATCCACCACCTTGGATACCGAATCGGGATTGACGCGCGATATAGTCCGGCGTATAAAGGATGAAACCCCGGTATTGGCCGATGTGGCGCGTTCCCCGCTCGCGGGGGTATCCCTCGGAGAGACTGCTGGGGTTTTTTTCTGCCCATCGCTCAGGGTGACTGCATTGTAGAAATGCTTTCCATCGGTCATGCGGCGCACAGTGAAGATAGCGACCAGATCGGTACCATCGATTTCCACCTTGGCCAACAGTTTCTGATAAGCCGCCACGCCAGGTTCAATGCTGAGGGGCTTCCTTTCCGAAGCATAGATGCTGCGCTCGAAGGCATGTCGAAGGTCGCCCAACACATACAGCTTGGCTGGGTCTGGGCTACTCGATATCGGTTTCTTGACGCTGGTGTTTCGCGTTACCTGAACGTCGCCAATCTCGGGATGGCGCAGCGGCTCGCCCGAGTCAGCAAGTGTCGTCAGCGCATCACGCACCCGACTGCGTAACTCGCTGACCGGCAGCCCCCTCCAGTCATCTGGGATCCGCACCCGCACAGGCTTCGATTCGTCCAGGCGCTTTTGCGCCCGCAGAGCTTCCCAGTCGCCAAACCAGCGCTTGAAGGCGGCAGTTTTGGTCTGATCGACATGCCCAGAATCAGAAACCCCGGCGCTGGGCCGGGGTGCTCGGGACTCAAAAAGTATGTCATCGCCTCGTCGCTTGACGGGCTGCCCGGTGTTGGCCACAGGCTTGTCACCTGCGACGATGTCCAGCGGACGCACACCGGCTGCAGAAAGCGCCGAATTCAGGTTCCTAGCCTGGCTGATGTTATCCGCTGATTGCACGACGGCGACCGCGTTCACGGCGTTCGATTTCTCCACCCCTGCCAGCAGTCGCTCCAGGCCGCCCGTGCCACGCAATTTGCCCATCGTGGCGGCATCCATCGGCACAAAGGCTGTGGGTATAAACTGGGTGTCCAGCAGCAACACCCCGTCCTTGCCGCCGGCGACCTTGTGGGCGATCTCGCTGACGGTTTCTGGCTTGATCGGCTCAGCCAGAGCCCCGCGCCTCACAAAGGCCCGCTCCATCACTGGAACGCGCGTCGCCCTCAACACCGGGGAGATCTGGCCGCCAGTGACATTACCGTGTCCATCCACGTTGGAAAATGACCCCAAGCCCACGGCCATGAGGCCCTGGTACTCGATTCTCGATCCGCGCATGATTCGTGCGACGTTCTCCGACAGCCTTTTGTCGGCCGAAGACAGTCCGGGATTGCCAGTTGGGTGATTGTGCACAAGCCACATATTCGCGGCTTTTGGTACACGCGCGGCATGGCCAATGAGCAGGTCCGGAGAGGCCTGCGTCTGGTCCTTTTGCCCTATCGAATGGCGCAACACGCTGATCGGCCGACCGTCCTTGTCGGTCAGCAGCATCAGAAGGTTTTCCTGGGGGTGCTTGCGGATACTGGCCAGCGCGCTGGCTACATCTGCGGCGGACGCAATCGGGCCGTCCTGAACCTTCAGGTCTACGGTTTTTTTGGCTTCGACACGGACCGCAAATTGATCACCTTCCGGCTCGATGACGACGGCAGCCGCTTTGGATTTGAGGCTAGGTAGGCCTCCAGCTCTGGGGACGGTTCGCCGTCCAGCGTCCACGGGCCGGGCGGCGGGTTGATGCGCTCCTCTGTTTTTGGATACCCCCGGCTCCAGATCGAAACCACCGAAGAGTTCTCGCTGTTCGCCACCGGGTTCCTCTACTTGGTTTCCTGCGGATTCTTCTGTGCCGGCATATCTGGCATCTTCAGGGGCGGTTCGTCCACGTCCAGCCTGTTGCCCGCCTGCAGGCCCAGTTTCATCAGCACGTCGGCCGCCTTCGGATCGTCCCACACTGAAGAGGTCGGCCTGCTGGGTGTCTTGTTCTCTGCCATATCGGCTCCTGATAAGGTTCTCGCCGCGTTCGATAACGTCTGAAATGGAGACACTGGTGCCGCCAAACATATCGACGTTCGCTGCGCGCGCCTGTTCATTTTGAATGAAAAGCGCCATCTCGCGCAAGGCTTCCGACATGCGTCGCGGTGCGCGAATATTTCCCCACAGAAGCGCCGTCAACCGATCTGTCAACTGATCTCGGCCGAACATATCCTGCTGAGCCAGGTGCTGCTGCATGTTCAGGCCGCGCGAGCGCGCGTCACGGATCTGGCTCACAGCCTCGGAGAGATGGGGTCGAATATCCAGCGCACCCGCCTCCACGCCGGCAAAGTCAGGCGCAGCCATGGTGAGTGCATTCAGGATATTGCGCACATCCGGATCTGCGCTCTCTGAGGCAACAGCGGTCAGACCCTCGTCGCCATAGGCCTTGTGAAACACTGCGGCACGGGCACGATCCATGAACTGGCGCGAGTAATTCCCCTGGCCGTCGATCACCTGTGAGGCGTCTTCACCCTGGTTTTGCAAGGCAGTGGCAAATGACTGCAGGAACCGACGGTTCGACACGGCACCGAATGACCCACTGTCGCCCAGATCGAGCAGATCTATGGGAACCAGTCGAGCATCATTTGCGGCCTGCTCCGTGACGGACAAGCCAAGATTGCTGGCCAGATTGGAGAGCTTGCCAATATCCTTGCGCTGATTTTCCCGATCGTCATAGACACGGACCAGCATAGGCGCGCGCTTGGACAGAATCGCCTCTGGCGCCACACCATGAGCGGCCGCATCGTCGACCATGGCCTGCCGATAATCATCGGCTGTGCCACGACGATAGGCCTCCTGGATGCCAGCAGTGCGGCCGTTGTTCAGCGCCCGGATCTCGCCTGCCTTCGGGTCGGCATAATAGTCGGCATTTTCGGTGCCGTCGGCACGATGCGATGCAAGCACACTGTCGGCCTCGACCACAGCGTAGTGCACCGGAATCTTCGAGCCGTCGCCAAGCGTCACACGGTCTGTGCGGCCCATGTCGTCCTCTGGAATGCGCTCAGCGTCTCGCGCAACGGACACCATGGGCGCAGCCTCGTTGGGCGAGCGGCCAAAGCCCAGGCGGTCGTAGTCCGGGTTGCTTGCGATTCGGTTCATCTGCTCGATGCTGGCTGGGCGTGTGCGGTCGCGGTTCTGACGGGACAGATCGGCGGTGGGCTTCGAGGTCTTCAGGCTGGACGTCTGAGCAGGAGCCTGGGTTGCGCGGCCGTCGTCCTCATCGGTCCTCTGGCTCGTGCCGATCGACGCAGCATCTGCCACCGGCCTGGTGGTGTCGCCATTCTTCAACCATTCCTTGAAGGCCGGCATGTCCATGGGCGTGATCTTGCCAAGCCCGTTCCAGCCTTCGTCATAGCTTGCTCGGTATGCGGCTTCAGCGTCTTGCTGGCTGTCATAGCCGATCATGACCTTGTGCTCGTCGAACTTGCCGGAACGTGGGTCCACCTGGTCGACGACGAACACTCGGCCGGCATAGTCCTCCGGGGTTCCTGGCCTGACGAACACGTCCACTTGGTCGCCATCGGCCCCCTCGGTACGCTTCACATAGCCGTAGTGCGCGGCCATGCGATTTACCCAGGGCTTGCCGCTTTCATCGGTTCCCCTGCGCTCTGAGCCCTCCGGATTCTCGATGGAAATATCCAGGCCGCCGACCTTCACGTGGCCGAGCCGATAGTTGCCGGCCTTCTTCTGCCCGTCAGTGGGCTCGACGGCGCCGGCCAGAGGAGAGGTCTGGGCGGTGTGCGCGGCCTCGTCTACAGGCGTCTCGACTGGCTGCGGGCTTCCAGGATGCTGTGTCCCCGCACGCTGCACATCTTTGGTGTAGCCCATCTCTTGCGCCCAGGCCTCAAGGCGGTCGAGCGCGGAACTCTGTTCCTGGCGCTGGTCGGCCGTTCGTGCCATGCCCTGCTCGTCCACATCAATGACTGGGCTTGGCAGGGCAAGTGGCGGCTTGGGTGCGGCCAGGCTAGTATCGGCACCAGGATGATTTGCGGCGCCTTGCTGCACGTCATCGCCTTGCTGAATACCGACGCCTTTGGGGGCTTGAACGCCCTCCATTCGCGCGTTACCTTGCTCATCCACACGCACACGCGGTGCCGGCAGTGCCGGTGGCGAACGTCGCCCAGCGCGCTGCTGATCGGCGGCCCGTCTTTCGTCAGCTCGCCTTTGCCTTTCTTCTGGCGGCAGATCATTGTCTTCAGCGTATTCATACTTCGGGTACGAAATACGCATCTGCCCATCATCATCGACAACCCTGTCAGACTCATCGATGCCCTGCGCAGCAGCCTCTTGCGCCGACCGCTCATCCGCTATTTCACGGTATTGATCCGCAGTCGACTCGGGCTTTGCTCCACTATGAAACGGCGCCGTGACGCCACCAATCGCCCCACCTGCCAGGCCGCCCTTCAGGGACGCATCGATGACTTGATCAAGCAACTCGGGCGTCCAGTATGGCTGTCCGGTAGAGATGGATTTGGGCGCTTCTTCCAACATCTCCTGCAGGCCTTCTGTGCCAGCCTCGATCAGGAATTGCTTGCCGGCCTCCGTGCCCATCCTCTTGATAACGCCGCCAGCCAATTCCTTGACGGCGGGGCCCGCTATTTTGGACAGGGCATAGACCGGCTCGATCGAATCAAGCAAGCCAGCAGGCACGCCAAAGGCCACGGCCAGCCCGGGCTCGCGCTTACCCGTCTCCTGGAAGGTGTCGCCATAGATCATCCCGGATTCGATGCCGATCGAGGTGGGCACCGAACCGGCCGCCGTACCCCCCACCACACGCCTCGAAACCATCCTGGCTGCATTTTTCTCGGCCACGCTGCGGGCAATGCCCCTGGACACTTGATTTTCGACGAACGCCTGCACGCCCTTCTCGGCCGCCTTGCGTGCTGCAATCGCACCGATCCCGCCAGAGACCAATGAAGGGATGAACATGGGCAGGTTTTCGGCAATGGCCTCCACAGCATATCGACCGAAATCACCCATGGACTCAATATTCTTGTACGAACCAATGACTGCTGGATTTTCTCGCTGGATGCGTTCGGCTTCGCGCACATACTGATCCAACAGATTTTGTGCCGTGTCATCGGCCCCCAGCGCATCAGCTCCCAGGGCGGCAATGCCAGTACCGATGTTCTTCAGGTTCGATACGCCGCGCGAGAAGTCGGATTTCGCCTGATCCAAGATACCGGGACGCGAAGGACCGCCCATATCTCCAGATTGGCCCATCGCATTGGCGTATAGTTCCCACGGCTTTGCGTTCCGATCGATGCCCTCGATATTGGTCTGGCTCGCCTGCTGCGCATACAGCTCCCATGGCTTCGCATTTGGGTCAATGTCAGTCTGGGCCTGAGCATCAGACATGACCAGGCCAAGCGCCTTGTTTGTCCAGCTATCGCGCTTGTCTTGAGCAACGATGCCTGGGCGCAGGTAGCTCTGCGTGAATGCCTGGCCCGCTGTAATCGCATCAGGCGCTTCTCGAATCTTGTCCAGTGTTCCTCGTTCCGTGGTGTTCAACTCATGCACCAGGAACCCGTAATTTGCATCTGCCGAGTCCACAGACAAATCGTTCTCTTTCGCCCACCGCTCAAATGCACGACGCCGAGGCCCCGTCCACTGAGCCCAGCCAAAGCCGCCACGTGACCCTGGCACAACTGGATTGCGCTCATTGATGGCCTGCAAGCCTTCGGATTCATAGCCAAGCTGGCCGACAATCCCGGCCGCCTGGTCTGGCGTGATCGACAGGTCGCGCGACAGACTGTTGGCCACTCGCTTGGCCAGCCGATCCCATGTGCCGCTCGTGTCCACAGCCGGCATGTTTGCATTGGCATCGTAGAGATCCCACGGCTTGTCCATCAGATCTTCTCCCAGTTTTCGCTCTTGTTTTCGTCGCCGCCCTTGAACCGATAGCCATTGAGCACCATGCCAGGCTTTGCGTCAGGCAGCTTGCCGCCAGGGCTGGCCGCCTGTCCGGGCGTCGATCCGGAACCATCGCCACCGCCACCCACGTTTTGGTCATACGCTGCCCTGCCCTCGTTTAGGGCCTCAGTCAAGGTAATTGCGTCCTTATCTGGAACACCAAATGGGCTCTCCTGGCCTTTCATCCGAATCTTGGCGTACTCCAGCGCGTAGTCCTCGCGGTTCTTGCCGCCAAGGTTGCGGGCCATACGGTAAGCATCAGCCGAGCTTTTCGCGGCTCCGGTCCGAATGAGCCAATTCGCTGTCTTGACGATTGCAGGCTCCTTGTCCGATGCGTCGATACCCTTTTCATCCAGGGTTGTCTTCTCACGCACGCGCTCATCCGTCTTGAATCGCTCCTGCTCCTTGAATTTCTGCATGTCGTGGAGATATTGAGCCTGATCGACGAACATCTTCCGATAGGCGGCGCCATCGCCTGCGGCTGACACATAGCGCATGAAGGTATCTCGACTCAGCACATGTTCGAATGGCTTCCCGGTCTCGGTGTTGACGCCTCGCGCCACATACACCGGCTGGCCATCGGCTGTCTGCCCCCCGGTTTCTACCTTGTCGAACCGGATGCTTGTCGGCATGAACCGATTCACGAACGGCACGAATGCGTTGGGATCCCCAGTCAGATCAAAACGACTCATGGCCTCGCCCAGGGCCTGGTCGCGGTACTGACCAATGGTCTTTTCGCGCACGACCAGAAGGTTCAGAGCCTCATCGATGGCGCCCAACTCAAGCGCCTTGTACAGACCGCGATTGAGAGAGTCCGCCATCTGCCCGAACTCTCCACCGCCGAGGTAGCCGTCAGACGATTGGGGCAGGCTATTTCCGGCACTCTGCGCTACTTGACTCTCATTGAGTGGGGCGTCTTTTTTTTTTACGGTCCCGAGTTGCTCAGCCAACTGATCCTGCTGCAGTGCGGTCTGAATGCCCGGACCAGAGGATTGCCCAGCATTCCCCACCGGATACGCTTCCGCGGCCCCCAGAGGATTACCTTGAGTGTCAACAGGCTGGGTCATGATGGGCGACTGCACAAGGGGCTGGGCAGGTTGGCCAACGATCTCACCGGACGCTTGTGTGCCCATCATCGGCGGTTTGACGGCAAAAGCTTGCGCGCCACTATCTTGCAGACCGACCGGATCTACAGACATGGATGGAATCGCAGGGTCCGCGGCCCTGCTGTCGCTCTTCATAGCGTCCCGGATCTCCTTTTTGGTCTTAGCCTTCATGAAGGCTTCGTACATCTGAAGGCCGTTACCAAACCCCTGGGCCAGGCCCCCTGCAAATGCGCCGCTGATTGCCATGTCACGCTCCTTTCAATACGGTTTCCAGGCCCACGATGCCGCCTGATATGTCCTCGTCCAACTCGGCCGGAAGGCGCCGATTGCCTTCTTCGCCGCGCAGGTCCTTCGTTGCGCGCTCGAGCCGATCGATGCGCTTTTCCAGCTTGCGGTCACGCTTGGCCAGGGCCCGAATTGCCGAATGATGCTTGCCGCTCATCGTGACAAGATCCAGACCTACGCCACCGGGGGCCGCCTCATTGCCCATGGTCTGCTGCACATCCTCTGCAATGGGTCCAGAGTGCTCTGCGCCATCCTCGATGCCGTCCTTGTACTTCCAGTCCTTGACGGCCACCTGCTCGAGTTCGCCCAGGGCCTTCTCGTCGTCTGCAGGTCGGATATGCTCCTTGGCCTTTTCAGATGAAAACTTCATGATTCCAGCCCCGCCTATGGTTCCAATGAGCGACCCAAGCCCGGCCTGGTTCGCGGCCTGTTGTTGGTTGGCAGCGATCTGTTGCTGCACCTGGGTGTTGAACTGGCTCTGCAGCAGGCCACCGGCCGCACCGATTTGGCCTGAACCCGCTCCCATCAGATTGCCGGCCTGTTGGGCGGGCGCCAGACCTGCCTGCAGCTGGTTGCCAAGAATGCTTGTTGCCGCCTGCCCCCCTTGCAATGCCGCAGCCGATGCCGCCAGGCCGGTTGATGTCTGGTTGCGCCCGAAGCGTGCCGCGTTCTCGCGCAGCGACATGCCCAGCAACTTTGTGTCGTTGCGCTCCTTGTTGACGGCCCCCGATGTGGCCAAAGCCCGAGCATTGCCCTGGTCGATCATCGACTGGATCCCGAGGCTTGATGTGGGCGAGACGCCCATGCGCCCCATTTCACGACTCATCTGGCCATCGGCCACGTCAAACTGGCGCGCAATGGTGGCAGCCGCCAGCCCCTCGCGCCGGGCCACTTCATTAGCGTTGTCGTAATTCAACGCCTCATCGGCCATCCGATTTTCGATTGGCTGGAAGATGTCCTGGTACTGCTTCCATTGTTCCGCTGCGCGCCCGGCGTTTGTTTCGGACTCTGCAATGGCTGTATTGAGCAGCCGCTCATAGATCGGATCCATCCGATCGGTGCGCGCACGCTGGTACAGCAATTCCTCGCGCCCAAGCTCTGCAAGCTCACGGCCAATAGCCGCTTGTTCCATCGCAGCCTGCCCGATCCTCGGATCTGAATTTATCGTGGTTCCGCCACCTTTTCCCATATCAGCCTCGCTTCAATAATTTCATGTCCAGAAACCGGCACTCTTCCTTGAGCATGCCGAACAGGATCCCGTCATAGCCCCCTCTGAATGCCTGGCGCACCCGTCCCTCCTGCACAAAGCCCAGGCTGCGATCAAAGCGCAGGGCCTCCTCGTTATCTTCTCGGACAATGCCAGTGATCCGGGCAAGCCCATACCACTCGAACGGCACCCAAAATGTCCAGAACAGCATTTCCCGACTGATCCACCGACGTGACCCATCCGAGGCCACGTGGATCATGCAGTCCCGGTCTGTGAGGCGGTCATAGAGCACGACGCCCAGTACCTCGCCATCATTGGAGAGGCTCGTCAGGCATTTGGTCGCCGGCCCATACCGGAATGTCTCGCCCAGCATCGAGGATGCGAACTCGAAATACTCGGGCCGCTGTTCATCCGATACACGCATGTCAATTCTTTGGGTGTCTGCGCTTGACCTGTTCGCACTGGTCGATCCAGGCCAGCACGTCCGCGGGCAAGACGATGCCCTGGTCGCGCAGGCTGGCTGCGAGCTTCACCAGGACATCCAACTGATCACCTACCGACGGATAGGCTGATATGCGCAGGGGCTTGTAGGGTTCACGGTGCCGGATTTTCAATGCTGAACTCCGCATCCAGGTAGGGCCAGGCCTGCACTCGAACCGCATAGCTGCCGGGCTGATCGAACCCCAGCTCGACACTCGTGTCATTGCACTCGTAGGCCACGCCATTGATATGAATCATCGAAGGCACGGGCAGGTCGGTCAGCGTCAATCCGTCCAGTTGGGCCGGATTCACGGGCCTTTCCGTGGCCACGCCTGCGTCGATGTAGTGTGTGGCTGCCTCGTAGCGCCCACCGACCCAGTACCGGCCGATCTTGTTGACATCGAGAACGGACGGCGGACCGTCCAGGGTCCCCGTGATTTCACCACTGTCGCCGTCATAGAACGTGATTGCTGGCATATCCTCACCTGCGCAAAACCAGACAAAGCACGTCGGCCTTGCCGTTTGTTGTAACAGTCGAGTAGCCAGCACTCACCTGGCCCATGGCAAATCCGGGCACATAGGTATGAAACGCACTCATCGAATCGCTCTCACCTAGTGGTGGGACCAGGGTGACAAAACCCTGACTGGTTGCCGTCATGACGCCGCTTATGGCTGCCATGACGGTCGTGCTCGAGGAGCCTGGCACAACAGACTGATAAACAGGCCGCCCACGCACGAATAAGTACACGTAGGCCGACACCGACGTGTAGAAGCTGAAACTGCCACCGCCGCTTGAGTCCGTTGAGTAGGACACTGCCGTGGTCACCGCCTGGCCGGCAATCTGCAAGGTGTCGATGACATCGATGGCCGAGATCGTCATCAGTCCGTTCACGATGCTCAAGCCAGGCGCATAGACATTGCCGTTTTGCAGGACCTCGAAGTACTTGCCGTCGTTGTAGTTGCCAATGCGCAGACCAACCGGGCCGAGGTATGCCCCGGATTTGCCAGAAGCTGGCCAGGTAGCGCTCGTAAAATCGCCCACGACAAAGGCGCCGCCATCGACCGTGCCCTTGAATGATCCGGTTGCGGCATCCAGTGCGCCCTTGAATGAACCTGTTGCCGCATCCAGGGACCCCTTGAACGATCCCGTTGCAGCGTCCAGGGCGCCGCGAAACGTGCCGTTGTTGAACTCTACGTCGCCGCTGGACTTGAGCCGCCAGCCAGCCGATCCCTCGCTGAAGGTCGGCGATTTGACCTCGGTACTGGTGATCGTATTGCCACCGATCAGGCCAGCCGTTGCATAGATCGTTCCACGCAACACGGCATTGTTCAGCTCGGCATTGCCATTGGCCGAGAGCCGAAACCCTGACGTCCCGGCCACGTACGATGTCGACTGTATGTACTGGTCGGCCTGCAGGCTGCCGGCCAGGAGTTTATCGACCGACATGTTGGCGATGCGCGCATCATCGATCGCAGCCAGGCCGATCTTCAGCCTACTTATTGACCCATTCGCAACGAATAGATCACGAATGTAGATGCCCGGCTGCACTGACACACCATTGATGGTGGTGGCTTCCTCTACCACCATCAACAACGCTTTCGGATCGTCTGCACTCAGTACATTGATCAGGTATTCCGGATCGAACGATACGGTGCCCGATGTGCCAGCCACTTTATTGAAGGGCCCTGGCTTACCGCCAGCAGACACGTACCGAACCCAGTAAAAATACTCCACGCCAGGTATGACGTTGACATCCGAGTAGATCCAACTCGTGGTTTGTCCTACAAGCAGCGCATTGCTCAGGTTGTTCTCTGTTGCGCGCCAGATTTCGGCGTATCCGTAGTACGAGAAAACCGTCCGATCCCACTGCAGAATGACCAACGCAAGACCAGAAGTGGCCTGCAGACCAGTAGGTGCAGGAGGCAACCCATCAGGCGCAGGCGGGGGCACGACATCGATACCGCCACCGTAACCATCACCGCTATAGACCAATCCGCCCG